>Ga0114967_10001704_pt1 | contig 18454 bp, 13 predicted proteins | sample M_130628_MF_Meta_FD_92639 | JGI IMG/M metagenome (GOLD analysis project Ga0114967, IMG submission 92639) | Freshwater microbial communities from Lake Montjoie, Canada to study carbon cycling - M_130628_MF_MetaG | ecosystem: Environmental > Aquatic > Freshwater > Lake | place: Lake Montjoie... | reverse complement strand
GATTCGTCCGTCGCGGGAACTCGTCGATGAATTGCGCGCTGCACTGCCCGAACCGCCCGCCGCTCAGCGTCGCCGGCTCAAGGCTGAATGGGGATTCAGTGACGTCGATTTCCAGTCAATCGTAAATGCCGGTCTACTCGTCGAGGTCAGGGAAACCGTCGAGGCGGGAGCGAATCCTCAATCAGCACGAAAGTGGTGGATGGGTGAACTCAGTCGCACCGCGAACGAGATGAATGTTGAGCCCTCGTCGCTCGTGACTCCGACACAGGTTGCCGAACTCCAATCGGCCGTCGACGCGGGAACAATCAACGACAAACTCGCGCGTGAAGCCCTCGCTGGGTTAATCGCGAACGAGGGCAGTGTCGCCGAGATCATCGAGAAGCGCGGATTGACGGTCGTTTCTGACGACGGCGCTCTCATCGCCGCAATTGATGCTGCCCTCGCCAGCCAACCAGATGTCCTCGAGAAAATCGCGGCGGGCAAGTTCGAAGCTGCAGGGGCAATCATCGGCGCTGTCATGAAAGCGATGGGTGGCAAGGCAGACGCGGCGCGCGTTCGTGAACTCGTTATCGAGCGCGCCTCAACCTAAGAGGATTACACTAGGAGAATCATGAACATCTTTTTGAACATCCTCACTGGCGCAATCTTCCTCGGGTCTTTCCCCGTGATGTCCTTCGCGTTCCAGGTTCCGGGCTTCGAAGCGCTCATTTTTGGGGCGGGTGTCCTCATGGCAGTCTTCGCCTGGATGATTCCGCTGTACATCGTTCCGCGTCTCTCTAAGTAATCGTTAAACGAACTACGGCGCCTCTCGTGAGAGAAGCGCCGTAGCGTAAGTCGAGACTTAGAGGGGGCGAATGTGTGCCGCCTGAGGGCCCTTGTCGCCCTGTGCTACCTCGAATTCGACCTTCTGGTTCTCAGCGAGACTCTTGAAACCATCGGTCTCGATCGAGCTGAAGTGTGCGAAGAGGTCGGGACCGCCCTCATCGGGGGTGATGAAACCATAACCCTTTTCGTTGTTAAACCATTTCACGACGCCTGTGGCCATGATGCTGCGCTCCTTGCTGTTTGATGGGTCGTACTTCGCCCACCAACGTCACCATCCCTGTGTCCCAGAACTGCCTGAGAGTGATGTGTAACTAATCTGACACTAGCGCAGATTTATTGAATCGTGCACACGATTTACAACAATTGTCGTTTGTGACCGAAAGGATGTTGCGCGTGCGGCACCGTCGCGCCACACGGTGACGGTGTGCCGAACGATAGACTTTTACAACGACCGTTCGTGAAAGGACATCGTGAAGAGCGTCTCTATCGTCATTCCTGCCTACAACGAGGAAGAAACGATTCTTCCGTGCCTCGAGGCATGCATCGCGCAAACCGTGCCAGCTCACGAAATCATCGTCGTCAATAACAAGTCCACGGACAAAACAGTCGCGATTGTTCGCGAGGTTCAATCCCTCTACCCGGATGCACCCATCATCCTGATTGAGCAAGCAGATTCGCAGGGAATTACGCCGACACGAAACAAGGGTTTCGATTCGGCGACGGGAGAGATCATCGGGCGTATCGACTCGGACTCGATCGTTGAGCCGAACTGGGTCGAGGAAACAGCCAAAGCCTTCGTGGATCCGACTGTCGCCGCAATCACAGGCCCCGTAATTTATTATGAATTTCCGTTCCGCCGCTTCGGCCAAATCGCCGATGACACGATGCGCAAGGCGATGTTCAAACTGGTTAAGGACTACAAGTTTTTGTTTGGCTCAAATATGGGGTTGACCCGTGAGGCGTGGCTGGCGGTTCGCGATGAAACATGTGCCGATGAAGAAGACTTGATGCACGAGGACTTGGACCTTGCTGTCCACATTCACCGAGCCGGACTGAAAATTGTTTACGCTCCGCGCGTCATCGCCGGAATGTCTCTTCGTCGGATGGATGACAGTCCGTCGGACATGGTTTCGTACCTCATGCGATTCGACCGAACCTACAACCACCACGGTATCCCCGACCGCAGGTTGCGCGTCCCCGCCGCGGCGTTCATGGCGGTGTACCCCATTGTCAAGACGATGCACTGGGGTAAACGAATCAGCCGCGCGATTCGCAAGGCCCAGTAAAACCTATTTGGTTGAAGTCGCCTTCGGTGACGACGGCACAATTGCGTCGTGAAGATCGACGGGTGCTGACTCTGATCGTGAGTGACGTTGACGGCGATTCTTCGCAGTAATGTTGAGGGCCTCGACGACGACGGCGAACGCCATCGGTCCGTAAATAAAGGCCTTGTCAATCTCGGAACCAAATCCTTCAGCAACGAGCGAAGCCCCGATGAGAACGAGGAACGCGAGCGCGAGCATTTTGACGGTGGGGTGCTTGGTGACGAAGTCGCCAACCCAGTTTGCGGCGAACAACATCGCGATGGACGACACGACTACAGCGACAATCATGATTGCAAGGCTGTTCGGCATGCCCACGGTCATCCCCACCGCCGTGATGATTCCATCAATCGAGAAGACAATGTCAAGAACGAGGATCTGACCGATAATTGCCGCGAACGCCTTAGCGCCCTTCCGGACCGGGTTTGCCTTTCCTTCTTCTCCTTCAAGGTTTTCGTGAATTTCGGTAACCGACTTGTATATGAGAAAGATCCCGCCGGCAATCAAGATGAGATCGCGTCCAGAAAAATGGAAATCGCCGATGGAAACAACGTCTTCGTCAAGTTGAATGATCCAGTACGCGCCAAACAACATCAACACACGCGTCACCATTGCCGCGCTGAGACCGACTATTTGTGCCCGTTTTCTCATCTCTCCAGGGAGGTTGGACGCGAGGATTGTAATAAAGATGATGTTGTCAATACCAAGAACTATCTCGAGAATCGTCAGGGTTGACATCGATAACCAGACTGCAGGGTCGAACAGAAATTCCATCATGTGCTAATCCTAAATCAGGGCGATAGGATGGACAGATTCACGGGAGCTCGAAAGGGCTGAGAGGAAGCCACCGCTTCGACCGTCATACCAGTCGGGTAATGCCGAACTGGGAAGGCAGTTTCACCCCGTGCACAGGACAGAAAGTGCACCATCATGAGCTACACATTCAGCAGTTGGAGAACCGTCGACCTCATCGTCGCTGCGGTGCTCGCCGTCGCGTCGGGCGTGATCTTTGTCGCGTGGAATGCGTTGTATGTGCCATTGTCGTTGGCCCTCAGCGGACTCACCCCGGGGTTTGTCGCGTTACTCGACGGCGTGTGGCTCATCGGCGGGTTGCTCGTCGCACTCGTTGTCCGACGTCCGGGCGCCGCACTTCTCGGTGAGATGATTGCCTCGTCGGTCTCGGCAATTATCGGCAATCAGTGGGGATTCACTGTTCTGATCTTCGGCTTCGCACAGGGAATGGCGATGGAACTCGGATTCCGACTCATCCGACGCAACAAAGTCGACTTCTTCCTCGTCGCTGCAGCGGGAGCGTTCGGAGGCGTCGTTCAGGGAACCTTGGAGTACTTCTATTTTTATGCTGGTACAGGCGTTGAATTCGCCACTATCTATATTGCCTCTGCCACGGCGTCAGGCGCGATACTTGGAGCCGGGCTTTCGGTACTTCTCGTTAGTGCCCTGACCAAAACTGGCATCCTCGCGACGTTCGGACGGTGAAATGTCTCGCAGCCTCGTGTCATTCAAATCCTGGTCGTTGGCTTTCAACGGTTCTGATTTTGAGACGCTTCGCGATGTTTCACTGAAAATTTCCCCGGGTGAGAGAGTCCTCATCACTGGTCCGAGCGGAGGGGGTAAATCGACTCTGGTTCGCGCCATAGCCGGATTGGTTGATGCCTCGACCGTGCAGGAATACGGAACTCGAACAAACCGAGCGAAATCGGTGGCGTATGTCGGACAGGAACCCGACGAACAGATTCTCTTCCCCACAATTCGCGACGAGGTCGCTTTTGTCGCCGAGACCGCTGTGGCCGATCCGTCCGAGGTGGAGGACCGAATCCACGAGGCGCTGGACTCGGCCGGAGTGACCAACCCAATCGAGTCCTCGACCGGGCACCTGTCGGGAGGTGAAAAGCAGCGGGTCGCCATTGCGACGGCCATGGCATCACGTCCCGACCTGTTGGTATTGGACGAACCGACTGCGAGCCTCGACGGAATTTCCATGGAAACTGTGCGCGATGCGGTTCACCGCGTCATCACGGATTCAGATTCGGCGCTGGTCATCGTTGAACATCGCATCAAACTCTGGCGCAAGCTCGTTGATCGAATCATCGTGATTGCGGATGGTCGCATTGCAATCGACGGCCCTCTCGACGAGGTTTTAGCTACGCAACGTGGCGCGCTCGTCGCGCTTGGTGTTTGGGTTCCCGGTCATTCGCGGGCCACCAAACCTAACTCTCGTCAGCGCGGTGCACAGACGGTACTCACGACTCGAAGGCTCGTCGTATGTCGTGCCGAAGGAGCGAAATCCTTTCGGTTGCCGGCGTTGAATTTGCGGGAAGGGGAGGCCGTGGCAATCACCGGTCTTAATGGAGCGGGAAAAACCACCGCGCTGCGAGTGCTCGGTGGATTGATTGCCCCTCAAAGTGGAACGGTAGAGTACATCGATCACAGCATCGAGCCGCACCGGATCCCAGCGCGCACCTTGGTAAAACTTGCATCATCTGTGCTGCAGAACCCGTCCTACGGTTTTGGAAACGGAACGGTGGGGGACGAAGCCCCCGCTCACGAACGCGCTGCGGTCGGCCTGCGAGGGATGGATCGCCGACACCCGCAAAGTTTGAGTGGAGGAGAACGACGAAGACTTGCGATTGCATCGGCATTGTCGCGCGAGCCTCGAATTCTCTTGTTGGACGAGCCGTCATTCGGGCAGGATGCGCATTCGTGGCATGACCTCCTCGACCGACTGCGGGACTTTCTCGACGAGGGGGGTTCCATAGTTCTGGCATCTCACGACCAGTTGCTGGTTCGCTCGCTCGCCCACCGTGTCATTCACCTAGGAGAAACACTGTGACCGCGCGTCGCCCGCACTCGATGGCTCTGATCGTGGCGAGCGCTGTCCCCGCACTTGTCCTCGTCTGGAGTGTCGACCCGTGGATGCCGATTCTCGTGGGGCTCCCTCTTATTGCGCTTCTCGTTGCGATGACGCCGGACATGATTAGATTGCCGTCCCGAACGTCGATGCTTGTTCTGGCTGCTGTGGTTGGAACAGCCGGGATTGCGTCACTGCTCTACGGAGCACATCGTGGTAGCGAGCTTTTCCACTGGGGGATCATGAACATTAGCGAGGGATCGATTGCAACGTCGAGCGCGGCCATGTTGCGCATTCTCGCGCTTGCGCTCCCCGCGCTTCTCGTCGCAGGTGCGATATCTGCTCATGAAGTTTTGGCGACCTGCGCGGTGAAGCAAATCCTTCCCGATCGAGTCGCGTTAGCGACACTGATCGCTTTGAGATTGATTCCTGTCATTGCATCTGACCTCGAAGAGACGAAACAGGCTCAACGGGCGAACGGGCGCCCCCCGACACCCTTCGGAGTCGCATTGAACACATTGGTCATTGCGATTCGTCGAGCTGTGCGCATGAGTGACGTCGCCGAGATTCGGGGCTTCTCTCGGACTAATCGAACCTGGAGCGTCTATCGTCCGTTTGGTTTACGCGACTGGATGTTGATAACGGGATCTGTCACCATCGGCGTTTCAGCCATGGTTGTGGTGGCGTATCTCGGGGTGTGGAACAGTGCCATCGCCTAAACCGCACATCATTCTGATTGACGGACGCAGTGGTGTGGGCAAGACTCGCCTTGCTACTCTCATCGCCAATACGTTCGACGCAACACTCGTCCATCTCGACGATGGTTATCACGGATGGGGAGGTCTGGCAGCTGGGCGCGATGCGATGATCGACACCGTGTTGATGCCTCTCGCTTCAGGACAACCCGGTCGTTTCCGTGCGTGGGATTGGGGTCGCGACATCCCGGGCGAAACCGTAAACGTAGATCCTTCGGACGTGATTGTTGTTGAGGGGTGTGGTGTCAGTACGCCACAGTCACGCGAACTCGCATCGACGGTGCTGTGGGTTGAATGCGACGAGACGCTTCGGTTGGAACGATTGTCCGTTCGCGACGGCGGTGAATTCAACGAGTTTTACGCGACGTGGGACACGCAGGTCGACGAACATATCGAGCACAACGACCCGATTGGAACGGCAACGGTTGTCGTTCGAACCTGATTCCGAGGTATTTACGGTGGGTGGCTAACGGGGCTCGAACCCGCGACCTTCAGGACCACAACCAGACGCTCTGCCAACTGAGCTATAGCCACCATGTGCGCCGAAACGCAACCGTTCCATTATGCCAGTAATTCGGCCCAGGCATCTGTGGCGGACTTCTTGGCTGCTTCGAGTTTGTCCGCGGGTATGGAATCCATGTTGAACAGCAGCTCGCGGTAAAAAGCGAGTTCACGAATCGATTCGATTGCGTCGGCTAATGCCCGGTGATTGCCAACTTTTTCCGGGGCCGCGTCGACCACGTAAGGGAACCATCGAAACAGCACTTCTTTGATTGTCGAGGTGTCGACATTTCGGTAGTGCACCCAGTCTTCGACGGACGGCATGTATTTTGCCAAGAAACGACGATCCATGTGAATCGTGTTCCCGCCCATCTGCGCGGTTTGCCGAACAGGGACGTGTTGTTTGATGTATTCGAGGACCTGTTTTTCCGCCTCGGCTGCAGAGACGCCGTCTTTGATGAGCGGCAGCAGTCCACTCTTGTCGTGCATGTTTCGGACGAAACTTCCCATGTTCGCCATGGCGGCGTCGGTCGGTTTGATGACGAGTTGCAGCCCCTTGTCTTGGGGAACCAGGTTTCCGTCGGTCACAATGACACCGATTTCGACGATTTCGTCATCGCGCTTGCCGGCCTCGGTGGTGTTGATGTTCAGACCCGTCATTTCGAGGTCGAGCCACACTATGAAGCGCTTGTCATTGAGAAAGTCGTTTGCTGCCATTTGTTTAGCCTATCGAAGGGGTCCCCACTGAATTAGGTCAGTTCGAACTGTCCGCCGTCAAGCTGCCCCTGTTGACGGTAGAGGTCGAGTTTGGCGCGCGTGTCCTGAATATCGAGGTTCCGCATCGTGAGTTGCCCGATGCGATCAGCAGGGCCGAACGCTTCGTCGTCAGTGCGTTCCATCGAGAGCTTCTCAGGGTGATAGCTGAATCCGTCTCCTTGGGTATTCACAATCGTGTAATCGTCGCCGCGACGAAGTCGAAGTGTGACCGAACCATTGACGGCAGATGCGACCCACTTCGTCAGCGATTCGCGCAACATGAGTGTCTGTGGGTCGAGCCAGCGACCCTCGTATAACAGCCGACCCATGCGGCGGCCTTCAGTGACGTAGGCAGCCATCGTGTCCTCGTTGTGGATTGCTGACACAAGGCGTTCGTAAGCGATGTGCAGTAGCGCCATGCCCGGCGCTTCGTAAATTCCTCGGCTTTTGGCCTCGATAATTCGGTTCTCGATGTGGTCGGACATTCCGAGACCGTGGCGACCACCGATCTCGTTCGCCGCCATGATCACACCAACGGCGTCGCTCGAGAAGTCCGTGTTATTGATAGCGACGGGACGACCCTGGCGGAAAGTGATGGTGACATCCTCGGGCTCAATCACCATAGACGGGTCCCAGAATTTCACACCCATAATCGGCTCAACCGTTTCATACGACGTGTCGAGATGTTCGAGCGTCTTCGCCTCGTGCGTCGCACCGAGCATGTTCGCATCGGTTGAATACGCTTTCTCTTGCGAGGCGCGATAGGGAAGGCCACGGGCGGTCAGCCACTCCGACATCTCGTGTCGACCTCCGAGTTCATTGACAAAGTTCGCGTCCAGCCACGGTTTGTAGATACGCAGATTGGGGTTCGCGAGAAGCCCGTAGCGATAAAAACGTTCGATGTCGTTACCCTTGTAAGTGCTTCCGTCTCCCCAGATTTCGACACCGTCATCACGCATCGCGCGAACCAACAGTGTGCCGGTGACGACGCGGCCTAGTGGAGTGGTGTTGAAATACGTTTTTCCGCCAGTTTGAATGTGAAATGCTCCACATGCGACGGCTGCGAGTCCCTCTTCGGCGAGCGACTGGCGGCAATCGATCAGTCGTCCGTGTTCAGCGCCATAGGACGCTGCGCGGTCGGGAATCGAATCGATGTCGTCCTCGTCGTACTGTCCGAGGTTTGCGGTATAGGCGAAGGGGACAGCCCCTTTTTCGCGCATCCATGCCACGGCGACCGACGTGTCGAGTCCGCCGGAGAACGCGATACCAATTTTTTCGCCGATTGGAAGAGACGCGAGAACCTTTGACATGTATTCAGCCTAGACACTTCCGCGAACGACGTGCGCTCAACTCTAGGAAGGTTGAACCGCTGCAGAGGTCTTTGATGCCGTCGTGTAGTTGGCTTTGACGACCGTAACCCGGACGCTGATCCTTTTGGCGCGGTCTTTGATGACGAGAGTGTACGTCGAGTTAGTTGCGCCGGCAATGGGCGTACTTCCTCGAATCCACTGGTACGTGACGGAATCAGGCGACGGCGACCACGTGCCGGGAGTTGCTGTCAGCACCGACCCGACGGTGGCTGTTCCCGTAATTGCCGGAGCAACCGAGTTCGTCAATATGCCGGCGACGCCCACTCGCGCCACACTCGTCTTGACGACGTTGGTGTATCCAGTTTTGCTAGCGGTGACTTCGACCGTAATGCTGGCACCAAGGTCTGTACCGACGATCGCATACGTTGCTGATGTAGCGTCGGAAATGTTGGCTCCATTTCGCTTCCACTGATAGGCGAACGAAACCAAGCCAGGTCCCCATGTTCCCGGGGTTGCAGTGACGGTACTGCCGACTCGCATTGGTCCGGTGATCAGTGGTAGCGGCGCAGGGTTCAACACGCCGAGCGCGATGTCGCCCGTAGCGACGCTGGTGACGGAGTTTGGCGTGAAACCAGGTGCCGTCGCGCTGATTTCAACGGTGATGTTGGTTTCGACATCCAGTGCGGTCAATTCGTAGGTTCTGAGGGTCGCGCCTTCGATTGACGACCCGTCTCTTTTCCATTGGTACCCAAAAGTCGGTGACACGGGCCCCCAGGTTCCGGCGTTGGCTGTCAGCACCATTCCGACGCGTTCCGTCCCCGAGATTGTCGGAGCAGGTGCAGGGGAGAACCGTCCTATGCTGATTTCACTGGTTGCGGACGATGTCTTTCGAACGGTGTTGTAACCGATTAACGTCCCTGTCACCTTGACGGTTATCTCAGTATCCAGGTCGTCCGCAATGAGGGTATACGTCGATCGTGTAGCTCCAGAGATTACGACGTTGTTCCGATACCACTGATAGGCGAGGGTGGTTGGCGTCGGTAACCACGTACCTGCTGTTGCTGTGAGCACGGAGCCCACGCGTGTTGTTCCTGAAATCGCCGGATTGGGCGTTGCCGCGAAATCTGTCGAGCTGACCGTCTCTGTCACCACGCTCGTTCTCGCAGTAGGCGCGTACGCGGTTTTACTGCCCGTGACGGTAACCGAAAGCGTGGCGCCGGCATCCGCACCGATCACGGCATAGGTGGACGCAGTCGCGCCGCTGATTGGCGTTCCGTTGCGGTTCCACTGGTAGGACAATGTCGCTGTAGGTGTCCACGACGTTGACACTGCTGTCAGTGTTTCGCCAACTCGAGCGGTTCCCGTGATTGTCGGAGTGGGTGCCGTGTCGAACACGCCCAGGTCAACCAATGTCGGAGTACTTGACGTCGTTTTCGTGACAAATCCCGCGCGGGTTGCGACCACCGCGACGGACAGCCTCTGACCATAGTCTGTGGCTGTCACAACATAGGTTGAAGACGTTGCGTCAACGATGACCTGGGTTCCTCGATACCACCTGTAGGCGAGAGTGGCCGACGGTGTCCACGTTCCGGCAGTGGCCGTGAGCGTTTTACCCACCTTGTATTGACCACCGACGGTCGGTGCTGGAGCGGACGAAAACGCCCCTTGAGCGACAACGCCGGTGGGAACACTAGTCCTGATGACGTTCGTGTACGCCTCGAGTGAACCAGTAACAACAACCGAAATTGCGGCCCCTGCGTCGTCCGCTACCAGCTCGTATGTTGACGTGAGTGCACCGGCGATATTCGAGGCACCTCGTTTCCACTGGTATGAAACATCCACGCCCGCAGGACTCCACGTCCCGGCTCGCGCGGTAAGGATCTTGCCCACCTGTGCAGTCCCCGAAATCGTGGGGACAGGGGTCGCCGTCATTATTCCCTCGACGACCGCGGACGTGTCGACACTCGTCATCGTTTCGGAAACATAACCGAGTTTCGTGGCCTCGACGCGAACTGAAATCACCGTGTCTAGTTCATCGGCCGTCGGAGTAAATTGAGTTCCTGTTGCCCCGTCGATGTCCTGACCATCGCTCATCCATTGATATTCGAGGTTTACGGGTCGTGGAAGCCAGGTTCCTGCGGACACCGTCAATTGGCTGCCCACGCGGGCCACTCCCGTGATCGTGGGTGTGGGTGTTGCGGCAAGAGTTCCGGGCTCAATCGCGTCGGTTTCGTCGGTGGTCGTAGTCGTGGCGTCGTAGCCGAGTTTGATTCCCGTCACCTCGGCAGAGATCACCGTTTCGGCATCTTCGCCAACAAGCGTGTATGACGATGCGGTAGCACCCGTAATTGGGTCGCCGTCACGCAACCACTGGTATTCGAAACGTGTCGGTGTCGGACTCCAGTCCCCAGGCGAAACCCTCAGTGTGTTGCCCACTGCCTCGACACCATCCAGCGTGGGTTTGACAGCGTCATCAAAACTAAGTGCCGCAACCTCGTCGGTCGAGGCACTAGTTCTCGAGGCGGATGTGTAGGCGGTGCGAGTCGCGGAAACAACCACCGATATGAGTTTTCCAGCATCAACGGGTTGCAATACATAAGTTTGAGAGGTTGCGCCAGTGATCGGAACAGCATTCCGACGCCACTGATAAACAAATCCGGAGGGCGTTGGTAGCCAGGTACCGGTTCGCGCGGTCAACGTCTCATTAACCGAGCTAATTCCCGTGATTGTCGGAACGGGTTGCGTTCCGAAAACTGCTGCGACAACGGCAGAGGTTGGCGCGCTGGTGCTGACGGCACTGACAAAACCAGCTTTGACCCCGGTCACAGTGAAGGTGAGCAATGCGGCCAAGTCCGCCGCCGCGACCCTGTAGGTCAATGAGGTAGCACCATCAATCGCCACGCCGTTGCGCTTCCATTGATAATCGCTGGAATCGACCGTTGGGGTCCACGATGGAACGCTAGCGGTGAGAACTTCATCGACCTTTGCTACGCCAGTGATGGTTGGCGCGGGCGTTGCCGAGAAAGTGCCCGACGCGACGGCCACCGACGGGGCACTAGTTTGTGGTTCAGCCGAATAGCTTTCGCGAATGCCCGCCACGATTACACGGATGACGGCACCGGCGTCGGAGCTAGTGAGGACGTATGTCGACGAGGTTGCTCCCGTGATCGGCACACCCGTACGTGTCCATTGATACGAGAACGTGGTTGGGGTAGGAGACCACGCTCCTGCCACCGCAGTGAGAGTCGATCCGACCTTGGCGGTTCCCGTGATCGTCGGGACTGGCTGCGCGTTGAATTTCGCGAGTAGGACTTCGTCTGTCGAGAGCGAATATGCGGATTCGTCGACAAACCCTTCTTTGTGCGCGGTCACTCCCAATGCGAATGTCGACCCCAAATCCTCTGACGTCAAAACGTAGTTGATTCCGATTGCGTCCTCGATTAATTCCCCGTCGCGATACCACTGGTAGTCGAACGTATCGGGGGTGTTGGTCCAGGTTCCGGTGGACCCTCTCAGAGTGCTACCGACACGCGTGGTTCCCGTAATTCTGGGAACAGTTATTGAGCCAATAATGCCCGCGCCCACGTTGGCAGGAGTTGCGGTTGTTCTTGTCCACGAGGTATACCCAACCCGCACCGCGGTGACGGTGACAGTGATGTCCAGCCATTGGTCCTCAAACGTTGGCACGTATGTAGCGGTGGTTGCCCCATCGATATCGATGCCTTCGCGCTTCCACTGATAGGTAATCGAGGTGGGAGTAGGGGAAAGCGTTCCGAAGTTCACAGACAGGGTTGCGCCAACCGAAGGATCTCCGACAATCACCGCGTTTGTTCCGCCGGTGAACGACAGGGCGGGGACGACAATGGTCTCGGAACTCGTTGTCGAGGCCGATGTCACTCCGTCGGCGGTTCCCGTCGCGGTGACCGAGAGCCGACTACCCGCGTCCGCGGGGGCCACGGTGTACTGCGCAGAAGTGGCTCCTGAAATCGCCGCGCCGCCCCGCTTCCACTGGTAGGTGATTACGGCGGTGGGACTCCACGCGGCCGTCGCAGCGGTCAGAACTTGACCAACGGCGACTGTCCCCGAGATTGTCGGAACAGTGGTCGACGTGAACGTTCCTGTAGTGATCGCACTTGTAGCCACACTGGTCTTTGATGTTGACGAATACCCCGTCAACACCGGTATGACTCGAACCGAAATCAATGATCCGCGGTCCGCGGCTGTCAAGCGATAGGTCGACGACGTGGCACCAGAGATAACGATTCCGTTTCGAAGCCATGCATAAGTGAAGCTCGTCGGAGTAGGGTCCCATCCGCTCGTTGCCGCAGTGAGAAGTTGCCCGACTGCAGTGACGCCGCTGATCGTCGGAATGGGCTTGAGGATGTACCCACCTGACAAAACGGTCGATGTTGTCTGGCTCACGCGAACGATGGGCACGTAGTTCGCCAGAACCGGGGAAGTTCTGACCGAAATTGTCCTCCCCGCGTCGGTACCCACAAGAACGTAGGTGTTCGATGTGGCCCCGCTGATTTCGGCACCGTTGCGGAGCCACTGATAGGTGAATGAGTCGGGCACTGGTGTCCACGCGGCTACCGTCGCAGTCAATGTCCCACCAACCTGGGGAATTCCCGTGATGCTGGGCCCGGGGCTGACGGTGTAGCGCAAGATTTCGCTCGCGGTAATGGGGTCAGATGTCATCGTCAGCTCGTTATACCCTGGCAACGACGCCGTGACTTCGACAGTGATCTCAGCCGAGGAGTCGGCGACCACAATGGTGTAGGTCTCTTCCGTCTCTCCCGCAATCACCACGCCGTTTCGGTACCACTGATATGTCAGTGAATCGGGAGTAGGGGAAAACACATCACCGAGTGCCGTCAATATCTCGCCGAAGTCGGGGGTTCCATCGATCTCGGGTAAACCCGATGTGTCAAAGTCCATGAACGGAATGGGCGTTGCGTCCGAAGCCTCGGTCGTCGTGTTGTAACCGTAAAGTGTTGCGGTGACCTCGCCGGTGATGTCCGTCCCCATATCCGTAGCCGTGAGGGTATAAGTGTCATCCGTCGCGTCGGCAATCAGGACGCCGTCTCGTTTCCAACGGTAGGCGAACGAGCCTGGAGTGGGCGACCATTCACCTGGATCGATTGTCAGAACATCGTCGATCTCGAACGTTCCGCTTATCGTCGGTGTACCAACGACATCGAACGCACTGGAGTCGATGTATCCCTTCGTGTTGCTCGTTCGATCTGTCGTCGTGTATCCCGAAAGGGTTCCCGTGACTTTCAGATTGATGAGGCATCCCCACTCGGTCGGAGACAAGGTGAGACTGCTTGTTGTCGCACCCTCAATGTCCTCGTTGTCGCAGAGCCATTGAAATTCAAGGGTGTCAGGAGCAGGGTTCCATGTTCCAATCGTCGACGTCAATTCGTTGCCCACGCGCGCCGTGCCCGAAATCACGGGGCTCGGAGAAGCGAGAAATGGCCTCAGCGATATGGATTTAGCGGCAGATGACGTTGTTTCGGTCATGTGTCCAAGCAGCGCTGCAGTTACATCGACGGTTATGTCGGTACCCAAGTCATCAACGGTGAGAACGTACGTCGCGTTGGTGGCATCGGTAATGTCTGATCCGTCGCGTTTCCACTGGTACGCGAACGAGTCGGGTGTTGGAGTCCACGTTCCGGTCGCGGCCGTCAGTGTGTTACCGATTTGTTCGCCCCCCGTAATCAGTGGCGTTCCCGTTGCGCTGAAGGCGGCGAGGGTGATCGTATCGGACTCGGCACTGGTTGCAGGAACCGTCGTGTAGCCAACTTTACTTCCTTCGATGGCGACGCTGATGGTGGTGTCGATATCAGCGGCGGTCACCACATAAGTCCGACTCGTTGCTCCTGAAATGTCAGTCGTGGTCGTGTCGACGGTCCGTCTCCATTGGTATGTGTATGTGACCTCGGATGAGGGAGCCCAATAGGGGATATGCGCAGTGAGGGTAGATCCGAAGGTGGTTTCGCCCAGTATTTCCGGGTCATACGTAAAGGTGAAGGTCTTGGCAGCGATGGTTGCGGTGTCAGCGCTGGTTCTGGTCGTCGTCGTGTAGCCAGCCTTGCTTCCTTCGATGGCGACACTGATGGTTGCGTCGATGTCTGCGGCCGTCAGAATGTAGGTTGAGGCTGTTGCTCCAGAAATGTCCGTCGTGTTCTCGTCGACGGTCCGTTTCCATTGGTACGTGTAGGTAACGCCAGCGGCGGGGCTCCATCCGGACACGTTCGCGGTCAGGGTGGACCCGAATGTGGCTGTACCCGTGATTGTGGGGTCTGTCGTTGTGACAAAATCTGACGACCGGACAATCATCTCGGTCGGAGCGCTGGTCGCAAGACTGGCATAACCGGCGTTCGATCCTTCGACCACGACACTGATGGTCGCGTCGACGTCTGCAATTCTCACAACGTACGACGACCCTGCTGCTCCAGGAATGTCGGTCGTGACCGAGTCAATGGTCCGTTGCCACTTGTAGGTGTAGGTGACATTCGAGGAAGGGATCCACCCGGACACGTTCGCCGTGAGTCTTGAACCCGTGCTGGTTGTGCCCGTGATGGTGGGGGGCGGTGACGACGTGAAAGGTTGTCGAACGGTAAACGGCAACGAAGTCCGCGAAGTGCTCGGGTAATTGGTGTGATTGGCGGTTATCGTCACCGTAATGTCGGTTCCAATATCGTCCGCCGTCACCGTGTAGGTCGAAATCGGGTCGACGCCAGGGATTTCGATGCCGTTCCTTTTCCACAGAAACACAAATCCGTTGTCGGGATAAGGATCCCATGCGCCCTCGTCGACGAAAAGGGTGTCTCCCACGTTGGTGATGTTTGTGCCGACATTGCCACCGATTGTGGGGATCGAGGTCGTTATGAACACGCCCTGCGGCTGGATCGAATTGGTGGTGAGAACGCTTGCAGGATCGAACGTTTCCGCACTTCCCGTAACCGTGGCGGTGATGGTCGCGCCAATGTCGGCAGTGACGGTGACATAGGTTTTCGCCGTCGCACCGTCGATTGCGACCCCGTCGCGCCGCCAAACGTACGTGAAAGTGGTCTCGGCGGGGATCCACTCTCCCTCGTTAGCCGTCAGTGTGCTGCCGACAGGCGTCGCGCCAGAGATATATGGTTCGCCCGCGGTCACGGAATCCGCCCACGCTGGAGTCGCCTGGACTGCGCCCGACAACACCACCGCAATGGCAATGACCACTGCGAGAGTGCGGGACATCCAGGACTTAACTAACGACATACAACTCCTATGGCGTAGGTCAACGCGTAGCGGGAAAATCCCACCAATAAGAGCCTAATCCCGGATGTGTCTGACCGCCATTAGGCGTAGGACCTTTGAGCCCGATCAGCCACTTATCGAGATGCGCGACGGCGTCGAGCGAACAGCACGGCACCAGTCACGATTGACCCGATGCCCAATGCGAAGAACCCCGCGACCGTCTCAACGTCTAATCCAGTGAAGGCTATCGTCGATATCGTCTCGGCATTATCGTTTGAGCCCGATCCGCCAGATTTCGGATCAAGTTTCACTGAACCCTTCAGCACCGCGGCTTGTTCGACGCAGTCATTGAGATCATCGGTCGGGGTGTAAGAAACAGAGTCCCCAGGGTCGGAATCAGCCAAAAAGACGCCTTCATCCGTGTCATATGAGACGTAATATCGTCCCTCAGACGAACGGCCGTAGACAAGACCGGTCGACGACCACCGCTCTGCTCCACCGAACGCCGGGTCGTCTGAACCAATCCACTCCGACGATTCGCTGTCGTAACGCAGTTCGTCTCCGTTGGGATCGACAAGTTTCAGCGCCCAAGGGAAGTAGGGGTCACGACCCTTGACCAACACCAGGCTGTTGTCACCGAGTGCCTCGTTTTCTCCTGATGCATCGCTGTAGGGGTCGCCCAGGTTCGACAAAGTGAATTCCTCGAACACGCCTTCTTCGGTACACGACGGTAATGAGGGCGACGCGTTGCCGCTGACGGCAAAGCCATCGCCAAAAGATGCGGCTGTTGCGGACAGAGGAGCGGCAACTCCGAAGGAGAAAGTGAGCGCTGCAGCGCTGAGAACTCGGAAGGACATTTTCATCGAAGGGGCTTTCTGGAGGAGTTTCGAAATCTTAACGAAATGTTAGCAAATGAATTTGATTACGTTGCACATTTTGGTATCATTTTTAAAAATTTTTACAATTTCTGGTGTCAATTATTCCCCTTCGAAAGGACCTTATGAAGAAAACCACCCGGATTATTGCTGCCATCGCATCGATGGTATTAATGATCGGTGTGTCGTCGGCACCTGCATCTGCCGTCGTGACCACCATCAAGGGCTGTAAATTCGGCCCCGCACAGGTTTTTGATGTGCAGTGGAACATCACTGGCGGAAACCTCAATATTTCGGGTATCACGCGTCCATTTGGAAACGTTCCAAACCGTAAACTTTTGGAATCCGAATGGCAAACCGGGTATTACGTAAAATTCGTCGATAGCGTCTCGAATCCCGGAACGCTCGCGCTCGAACGATTCAATGCCAGCGATGTTTCGCAGGGGTTGCTTGACACGACCGGGACTTTTCAAGCATATGGCGCCGACTTCATTTTTTACCTCGGAGGCGGCTTTTTCGGAACCGTCATCACGACGGGCAATGGCTTTGCATACGGCTCATCCACAACATTGCCGGTAACGGCCGAAAATCCTACGACCGCGGAAATGCTTGGCTACACGAACTGCCTTGAAACGACGCTTGCGGAGGGTGAATCCCGTGGTGGCGGCGGCGGTGGCGGCGGCGGTGGCGGCGGTGGAAGCGCACCTGATTCGCCTACCGACGTCACGGCAACCCCGGGTAACGGAACAGTCACAGTTGCTTGGACTCCAGCGTCTGGCGGTGACGGAGGAGAGGCGACTTCCTACACCGTGACGGACGAGTCCGGCCTGCACTCGTGCACGGCCACCGCGCCAGCGACAAGCTGCGAGGTTACTGGTCTGACCAATGGTTATCCCTATGTATTCCACGTCGTTGCGAACAACGAAGCGGGTGACTCAGAGGATTCCGCACGAACGCCGGCAGTTGTTCCGACAGCGCCGTACTCAGGAAACACTCTCACCATCTACTTCACGTCGATTTCACCGAAAGTGAGTGCTTTCAACCAATCTCTCATCGACGACTTCATGATTGATCACAATTTCAAGTCGGTGAAATGCACCGGATCGACTCAAGGTCTCGAAACAATCGTGTGGTTGGCGAGGTCACGTGCGGTTACCGCGTGTAACTACGCAAAGTCGGTCAAGAAGGCCAAGACGTCTGCCGTGATTTCGACGAACAAGGGTGTTCCCGCGCCACTTCGGGCGGTTGTCCTGGTCGGTAAATAGGCACTTAAAGGGTGTGGGGCCAAGCAATTGCTTGGCCCCACACGCTGTGGTTGGGGTATTAGGCGGGAATGTCCTTCTCACTGAAGTCCATTACCGGCGCTGGCTTGGTAAAGAACTTGGTGAGGAACGCCAGGATCACAATTCCCGCGGCCATCCAGTAGAGGCCGAGCATGAATGCTCCGGGTGCGAGTGACGTCCAGAGCCATATTGTCAACGCGAATCCGAGCAACGGCAGGACTCCGTGGCTGAACACGTTGGCTTCGGCTGAACGCTTGCCGCCCTTGGGGAACAGGTAGTGCTTGATAACGGCGAGGTTCACGATTGAGAACGCGAAGAGCGCCCCGAACGAAACCATGTTGAAGACGTCAGCGAGCGATAGGAACAATCCGGCTAGCGACACAATCGAAACGGCGATTGATGCGATGTACGGAGTACGAGCCTTGGACAACTTGCCAAACACCGACGGCAGTACGCGGTCGCGTCCCATCGCGTAGAGCAGTCGCGAAATCGAAATCTGCGACGCGATACCCGAGCCGAATGCACCGATGATGTAGACGCACGTGAAGACATACGCGAGGGTTTCGCCACCTATCTTCGTAAAGATCTCGGTACCGGCAGTGTCGATGCTGGCGAAAGCGGCAACGTCAGGCCAGACGAGCGCACCCACCCATGACACAACGATGAAGATGGCTCCACCGATGAGTGCTGTGAGGAGAATCGCGCGAGGG
>Ga0114967_10001703_pt1 | contig 18462 bp, 14 predicted proteins | sample M_130628_MF_Meta_FD_92639 | JGI IMG/M metagenome (GOLD analysis project Ga0114967, IMG submission 92639) | Freshwater microbial communities from Lake Montjoie, Canada to study carbon cycling - M_130628_MF_MetaG | ecosystem: Environmental > Aquatic > Freshwater > Lake | place: Lake Montjoie... | reverse complement strand
TAAGAAAAAAATCAACCGTTGAATTATAGAAAGATGAATATATTTAGTTTTGAAATTTTAGATATTGCTGGAAAATCATTTGATTGGGAAACTGTCAAAGGAAAGAAAATTATGGTGGTGAATGTTGCATCTAAATGCGGTTTAACGCCTCAATATGTTGAATTAGAGGAATTATTTCAAAAATACCAAAACCAAGGATTCACAATTTTGGGTTTTCCAGCCAATAATTTTGGTGCACAAGAACCTGGTACAAACGATGAAATTGCTTCTTTTTGCGAAGCTAATTATGGCGTAAGTTTTCAGATGATGTCTAAAATTTCCGTTCTTGGTGCCGATCAACATCCATTGTATAAATGGTTAACGGAAGAAACAAACGAATCTGTTTCCTGGAACTTTCAGAAATTTTTGGTCGATGAAAATGGAGATGTTATGGAAAGTATTCCGCCAAATGTTTTGCCAAACGACGAAGCAATTTTGAATTGGATTGAGACCAAACGCTAATTTTAAAATTTAGACAATGAAGGTAGATATTCTCGCTTTTGGCGCTCATCCGGATGATGTTGAATTGTCAGCTGCTGCATCGTTATTGAAACACATTCAGCAAGGGAAAAAAGTTGCGTTGGTTGACCTGACAGAAGGAGAACTAGGTTCAAGAGGAACAATCGAAACACGATACGAGGAAGCAAAAGCAGCATCAAAAATATTGGGCATTGAAGACCGAGTGAATTTAAAAATGGCAGATGGATTTTTTGAGCATTCGCAAGAGAATTTACTGAAAATAGTTGAACAAATTAGACATTTTAAGCCTGATATTGTCTTAGCAAATGCAGTAGAAGATCGACATCCAGACCATGGAAAAGCAAGTAAATTGGTTTCAGACGCTTGTTTTCTAGCTGGTTTAGTGAAAATTAAAACTAATTTGAATGGGGAAAATCAATTGCCGCACAGACCAAAAATGGTTTTTCATTACATTCAAGATCGCTACATCAAACCTGATTTCGTGGTAGATGTGACAGGATTTGAAGAACAAAAATTCGAATCCATTCGCGCTTACAAAACACAATTTTTTGATCCAAATTCAACAGAACCACAAACGCCAATTTCAGGAAAAGACTTTTTTGAGTTTTTACGAGGAAGAATGTCAGAATTTGGTCGTTCAATAGGTGTGCAATACGCTGAAGGATTCACAGTTGAGAGAATTGCTGGCGTTGATAGTTTTTTTGATTTGAAATAAGATCTAATATATTTTCAATCGTTTAAAAAGGCAAATAATCAATGAATTTTTCAATTGAACTTGGTAGGGCTTAAGTAAGTTCATTTTCTTCAAAAGAGGAAGAATATAACGACGTTTATTTTTGCTTAACTTCGCACAAATTAATTACATGAAATTAACGGCTCACTTTTTTTTGTTGAATGACCATTTTTCACCTGAATATGCAGAGGCAAATCACGCTGGAAATGAAAGTGAAAACAACCCTTTGTATGAATGGGAAGATGAAATGGAAGTTTCTCAGGGCTTAAAAGACATTGAAGTTTTGAGAAATGGAACTTTCAATTTGATTGGCGAAATGCCTGATGGAAAACCGTTTGATTGCCCTGTTGAAAAAATGTTTTTAATCGTCCTAAAAATGGAAAATGGTCAAATAGGTCATTTTGGCGTTTCTGAAAGTATTTTAGATTCTCATACTATAGAAGGCGATGAAAATCACCAAGTTTTGAAAGTTTTCATCAAAGATTATGAGCCACTTGCAAATCCGATGTCTGGTGTTTTTATCGCTTCGAAAGAATTCCCTAAAGCTTTAATTTTTTGATGCTAAAAATTAGAAATATTCATATTTCTAGACATAAATCAATTTTGTCGGGAATAAATCTAGATCTAAAACCGGGTCAAATTTTAGGTTTGGTCGGACCAAGTGGCGCTGGGAAATCAACATTATTGAAAATAATTGCTGGTTTACTAGATGCTGATTTAGGAGCTGTAAAATTGGGAAAAGAACAAATTGCCGGACCGAAAAATTTATTGATTCCCGGTCATCCAGAAATTCAATTGGTAAATCAAGATTTTGAATTGGATTTATTTCATACTGTTCGCGAAAATATTGTTTTAAAGGCCAATTATTTACCAAAGATTGAATGCAATGAATTGGTGGATGAATTGCTAGAGCTTTTTGAATTGGCTCAATTGACAGAACAGGTTGCAAAAACTTTATCAGGTGGCGAGCAACAACGATTGGCATTGGCTCGCGCACTTGCCATGGAGCCAAAAGTGATTTTGTTGGATGAACCTTTTGCGCACGTTGATGCACATTTAAAATCTAGAATTTCAAACTATTTAATGGCGCTGAAAAAAATCCGCAAAACGATTTTTATTTTGGTGACACATGACGGACAAGAAGTTTTGAATTTAGCTGATAAAATCGCTTTTTTCTCTGAAGGAAAAATTCAAAGAATCGATTTTCCAGAAGCATTTTATTTCGCACCAAAAGATGCTTATGAAGGATTATTTTTTGGTGATTTGAATCAAATAAAAAGGCATAAAAAACAAATACTTTTTCGACCAACAGAATTTTCAAGTGATCTTTCCCACGAAGGTGAAGAGATTGAAGTAAAGTTTATTAGAAAATCATTTTGCGGCCCATATTATCAAAACTTCTTTAAAGTTGGCAAAAAAGAAACGATCGTTTTGTATCACAAAGAACCTTTAGACTATGTCCAAAAAATTAAAATCACCAAAAGGATTTCGTAGGCTGAGTTGGAGACAAAGAATCCAAGTTTTGAAAGAAACATTTTCTGGATTTATCTTCGGAAAGGGTTTGTTTCATGGAGCAGCACTTTCGTATTATACGATTTTTGCGATGGTTCCTATTATTTATTTGAGCATCATGACTTTCGGCAATGTTATTGGTCAAAAAACGATGGTTGAGATTATTACCAATATTTTAAAGGAACAAGTTGGAATTCAAGATGTTTCTGGGATAATTACATTTCTTGAAACGGTAAATTTCGAAAAAGGCAGTTTCATTCTTCAGATTACGGGAATAGTAACTTTATTACTTTCTAGTACCGCTATTTTAAATTCCTTGCGAAGCAGCATCAATTCATTTTTTGAAATTGAGAGAAAATTTGATTCAAAGAGAAAACAGTTTATATCCGGTTTATTAGCAAAATTATTGTCAATTGGTTTACTGGGATTGATCGGAGCCATTGTGGTCGTTACTTATTTTTCTCAAATTATTTTATTCTCATTCACGCAAAAACTCTTTGGAAATTTAGAGGGTTTTGAAGCTTTTATGATTCACTTTCTGAAATTTGGTATCTCCATTTTCTCCAATATGTTGATTTTTGTTTTTGTGTTTAAATACCTTCATGATGGCATCGTGCAATGGGGACAAGCTTGGATGGGGAGTTTTTTTACAGCGATTTTACTTTATATCGGTCAGGTGTTTATTCAATATTATTTGACTCATTTTTTCTTCGCCAAAGACGGCGGAATTGCCGGGGTATTTTTAGTTATTTTGGCTTATGTTTATTATTCCTCGCAAATGATTTTTATCGGCGCCAAATTTACTTCTGTTTACGCCAATATTTCTGGTAATCCGATAAAAGTGAAGTAATATTTCCATACTATTTTCACTTCGGTAAACTCACTACAAATCTCTTGAGGTGCTGAGACTATTTTTTCGTTCAGAAAATTTAAATTTACTGAATGATAGTTCTGTTATTCATCGCCTGAAGTAACAAATCTTAAATCGAAAGTTTTAATGATTATCCGTTTCTTTAACCAATAACACCTTAGAAGTGAAATATTTGTAACGACGGTTCCGATATCTATCGGAACCGTCATAAAATGAATGGATAGATTTAGTTTTGGCGTGTGTCCGTCAGCTGACCAACCATGCCAGAACTACTCTTGGGGAACTTAGCGGATGATCATTAAATAGAATAAATGTCTATATCAAATTTAAGCCCTTGATTCTGTGTTTTTTGATTCAATCTTAGCGATAAATATTTCATATAAATAGGTTTTGTTTAAATCATTGATATATTTGCAATTCACAAATGATGAAAAAGTATAGATGAAAAGAAAATTATTTACTTTAATATTTACTGGTTTTACTTTGGCTTTGACAGCCCAAACTCAAATTGTAAATGGAGGTTTTGAGACATGGGGAAACTCAAGTCCAGGAAATGCTGATGAACCAACTTCTTGGTATTCCAACAAAACGGGTTCTACTGTTGCTTCAATAGGACCGCAAACTTGCTATCAAGAAACATCTAATCCGCATTCAGGAACATATTGCGCGCGCTTGGAGACTAAGTATTACGTTATCGCAGTTGTGAATGGAAATTTAACAACGGGTGTAGTCAATGCGCCAAGTCAAGATAAAGCAGAAGGTTATATTGGAACTATTAATTACAGCACTGCCACTGACGCTCGAAGAATGTCATTTATTGGTCGTCCTGATAGTTTGGTTGGTTGGTACAGATACACACAAGCAACTAACGGAACTGGCGCAACTGCGGAAAAAGCTAAAGTTGTAGCGTTTTTACATTCTGGTGATTTCAACGATCCTGAATTGCCTGTTAATGCAAATCATCCTGATTTGAGCGCAAACAAAATCGGAAAAGCACTTTTCAATTCAGCAGCTTCCGATAATGCAAATTGGAAACGATTCTCTGTTCCTTTTGTATATACCAATGGAAATACGCCAGAATATATTATGATGAGTATCACGCCTTCTGACAATCAAATGACTACCGCACCAGGAATTCTAGGTACTGGAAGTAAACTTTGGATTGATGACTTAGAAGTGATTTATAATCCAAACGCAAGTGTGGTTGAAAATGAACAAAATAACTTCAACGTTTACAATTACGATAACAAGATTTTTATTGATTTATCAGCTAAAAACGATAAATTGGCTAAATTGAAAATTGTAGACATTACAGGAAAAGTAGTGATGGAATCAAAATTAGCAGGTAATCAAAAAAATGAAATTACTTTGTCAGCTGAATTAATTCAAGGAACATATTTTTATCAAGTTTCTGGAGCGGAAATTAAAAAAACTGGTAAATTTGTTATCAGATAATTTATTGCAGAAATTAACAAAGCCCGGCATATTGCAGGGCTTTTTTGTTTTATAGAAAGTATGTTTTGCCTATGTCGTTAAGATTAATTTTTATTTTTACTTTAATTTCAAGTGTTTCGTTTTCTCAAAAAACAGGCATTTTAAAAGGAATTGTTACCGAAGCGAGAACTGGTTCCACCTTATTTGGCGCTAACATCCAGATTTCAAATGAAATGTCTAAAGGTGCCAAATCCGATATAGATGGAAACTATTTTTTGGAATTAGATTCTGGTTATTATCAATTGACTTGTGGATTTTTAGGCCTTGGAAGCGATACTTTTTCAATCCGTATTTTGCCAGGACAAGTTTCCGTGCGCAACATTCAATTAAGTGATATTTCGCAGTTGCTTGAAACAGTTGTCGTTTCAGCGGGTAAATTTGAACAAAAGCTTGAAGAACAAGTTGTTTCAATGGAAATTCTAAAACCTGCAATGATTGCAAATAGAAATACGACAAGTATTGAAACTGCGTTAGAACAAGTTCCAGGATTGTCAATTATCGACAATGACCCGCAAATTAGAGGTGGAAGTGGTTTTACCTTTGGTGTCGGAAGTCGCGTGGCCATTGTAGTGGATGGAATTCCGCTTTTGAGTGGTGATGCAGGTCGACCTGAATGGAGTTATATTCCAGTTGAAAATATTGAGCAAGTGGAAGTTATAAAAGGTGCATCTTCAGTTTTATACGGTTCTTCTGCCTTGAATGGTGTTATTCACGTAAGAAGCGCTTACCCAAGAAGTAAACCCAAAACGGTCTTTAATTATTCAGTCGGAAATTACAGTGCACCAAGTGAAAGTGCTGAAAATTGGTATGGAAATTCAATTCCTGGTTTCACAAATTTGAATTTTTTACATACGAGAATTATCAAGAAAAATTTAGATTTTGTAGTTGGTGGAAATTTTAATGTTGATCAAAGTTACATCGGACCGCCGCCACCAGCGCCTTTTATGCCGCAAGAATTGAAGGATGTTTTGAAAATTACGGATTCGATACCCACTTACACAAACAAAGACATGATGCGTGTGCGCGGTCGGATGAATTTCAATATTCGATACCGATCTAAGAAAATCAAAAGATTGAGCTATGGCGTAAATGGAAATGCCATGTATAACAAAACAAATATGGTTTTTGCTTGGCTCGACGATTCTTTGGGACTATACAGAGGTTATCCGGGCGCTGTTTTCATGCAAAAACAAACGCTTTTCAATATCGATCCATTTGTTAAATATTCAACTGCAAATGGAATTTCTCACAGCCTTGTCACTAGAATTTTTCATTCTGACAATCAAATTTCAAATAATCAGTCCAACCGTGGAACAATGTTTTTTGGTGAATATCAAATGCAAAGAGATTTTAAGTCATTGGATTTGAACTTTACAGGCGGAATTGCGAGCAATGTTTCAACTTCTTACTCTGCGCTTTATGCGTCAAGCGGGCAGCCAAATAATAGAAATGTGAATATTGCAGGATATGTGCAATTAGATAAAAAGTTTTGGAGAATATTAAACGTAACAGGTGGTGTTCGTTACGAGTTTTTTAAAATGAATAACCAAGAAAGTGTGATGGCTCCAATTGTAAGGGTTGGTGCAAATTTGCAAGTCACGAAAGGAACATTTGTCAGGGTTTCGTCTGGACAAGGATTCAGGTATCCAACCATTACAGAAAGATATATCGCAACAAAAGCGAGTTTATTTGGTGTTTTCCCAAATCCAGATTTGAAGCCTGAAAAAAGCAATAGCTTTGAAATTGGTTTAAAGCAGGGATTTAAAATTAGTAAGTTTTTGGGCTATGTTGATATTGCTGCATTTTACCAAAAATATGAAAATACCATAGAGTATCTTTTTGGTTCTTGGGAACCAGATATCGCTTTGATTGGTTTTAAATTCTTAAATACCGGCGATTCAAGGGTTCGTGGAATTGATTTCTCTGTGGCCGGCGCATCCGCAGAATCTAACAAAAAGTTTGGAGTTACAACTTTGATCGGTTACACTTATATTGATCCAGTTTCTTTGACTCCCGATAAAATTTATGCACACGACAAATCCTTGAATGGCGTTGGTCAGGATTTGAGTTACAAAACAAGCAGCATTGACACCACAGGAAATGTATTGAAATATAGATTCAAACACATGGCCAAAGCGGATGTTGAGTTTAGAATTTTTAAATTCGGCATTGGTTTCAGCTACAGGTATTACAGCAAAATGCAAAATATCGACCGTGCTTTCAATGACATAGAAGTCTTAACCAGCAATACAAGTCCATATTTGTATCCAATAAAAGCCACAAACTATTGGAGAAGTCACAACGGTTACAATATTTTTGACGTCAGAATCAGTTTCAAAATCAACGAAAAGCAAAAATTATCTTTCATTTGCAACAATGTTTTTAACATAGATTATTCACTGAGACCACTCAAAATTGAAGCACCAAGAACAACTTCGATTCAATATGTTTACACATTTTAAGTGACTGACTTTTTGTCTTTTAAAGTGAGTGTTGCCTGACATAATTTCCGATTAAAGTAAGAATTTTGATTTGGTTCAGGATTTGACGAATTTAAGTAAATAAAAATTCCAAACGATGGATTTTAACAAATTTACTATCAAATCTCAAGAAGCGATTCGGCAGGCTCAAAATCTGGCTGAATCAAATGGGAATGGCGCAATCGAAACTGGACATTTGCTGAAAGGAATTTTCTTGGTCGATCAAGATGTAATGCCTTATTTACTTGAAAAAATGGCAATTAATTCCAAAAATTTGGAGTTGGTGGTTGATAAAATCATACAAAGTTATTCCAAAGTCACAGGCGGACAATTGCATATTTCAATGCCGCTTGAAAGGATTTTGAATCAAGCTTTGGTTGAAATGAAAACCTTCAACGATGAATTCGTTTCCATTGAAATCATGTTTTACACTTTATTGGATAGCACAGATGCCATCGGCAAATTCTTAAAAGACCAACAAATAACCAAATCAAAACTAAAAATTGCCATCATGGATTTAAGAAATGGACAAAATGTAACTTCAAATAGCCAAGAAGGAACCTATCAATCGTTGGAAAAATTCGCCAAAAACTTAAATGAACTTGCCAAAGCGGGTAAATTAGATCCTGTGATTGGGCGTGATGACGAAATTCGTCGTGTGCTTCAAATCTTGACAAGAAGAACCAAAAATAATCCAATATTAATCGGTGAACCCGGAGTTGGTAAAACGGCCATCGCTGAAGGTTTGGCGCACAGAATTATAACGGGCGATGTTCCAGAAAATTTAAAAACGAAAATCGTTTATTCTTTAGATATGGGATCATTGGTTGCTGGAGCCAAGTATAAAGGTGAATTTGAGGAGCGATTGAAATCGGTAATCAAAGAAGTGACGCAAGCGGAAGGCGAAATTATTTTATTTATTGACGAAATTCATACGCTCGTTGGCGCTGGAGGAGGAGATGGCGCAATGGATGCAGCAAATATTTTAAAACCAGCTTTGGCGAGAGGAGAATTGCGAGCAGTTGGCGCCACAACGTTGAATGAGTATCAAAAGTATTTTGAAAAAGACAAAGCACTCGTGCGCCGTTTTCAAACTGTTTTGGTGGACGAGCCAAGCACAGAAGATGCGATTTCAATTTTGCGAGGAATCAAAGAAAAATACGAAAATCACCACAAAGTTATTATCAAAGATGCAGCGATTATTGCAGCAGTTGAATTCTCTCAACGATATATTACTGAGCGTCATTTGCCAGATAAAGCGATTGATTTAATTGATGAAGCTGCTTCAAAATTACGCATGGAAATCAATTCGAAGCCCGAAGAATTGGACGAATTGGAGAGAAAAATTCTGCAATTAGAGATTGAAAAAGCAGCAATTATGCGCGAGCAAGATACCAAAAAGCTGGCGGTAATTGGCAAAGAATTAGCGAATCTGATTGAACAAAGAGATGCTTTTAAGGCAAAATGGCAATCTGAACGAGATGTAGTAGATGGAATCCAAAAAGTGAAAGAAGACATCGAAAATTTCAAGATTGAAGCCGATAATGCTGAAAGAATGGGCGATTATGGCAAAGTTGCCGAAATTCGATACGGTAGAATCAAAGATTCAGAAGCCAAATTGGAAGAAGCAAAAGGAAAACTTTCTGGTATGCAAGCTACTTCCAAAATGATTAAAGAAGAAGTTGATGTTGCTGAAATTGCGGATGTTGTTTCAAAATGGACGGGCATTCCAATTTCTAAAATGATTGAATCTGAAGTTTCTAAATTATTGAAATTGGAAGATGAATTAGGGAAAAGAGTGGTAGGGCAGGAGGAAGCGATTGGAGCGATTTCTGATGCTGTGAGAAGAAGTAGGGCAGGTTTACAAGATGCGAAAAAACCAATTGGTTCGTTCATTTTTCTCGGTACAACCGGTGTTGGAAAAACAGAATTGGCCAAAGCGTTGGCTGAATATTTATTCAACGATGAAAATGCAATGACTAGAATCGACATGAGTGAATACCAAGAAAAACATTCTGTCAGCAGATTGGTTGGCGCGCCTCCTGGATATGTTGGTTATGATGAAGGCGGTCAATTGACTGAAGCGGTTCGAAGAAGACCTTATTCAATTATTTTGCTTGACGAAATCGAAAAAGCACATCCAGATGTTTTCAATATTTTATTGCAAGTTTTAGACGATGGTCGATTAACTGATAACAAAGGACGAACGGTGAATTTCAAGAATACGATTATCATTATGACTTCTAATTTAGGTTCGCATTTAATTCAAGAAACTTTCGAAGGAATCAAACCTGGCGAAGAAGACAGAGCAACGCAAAAAGCCAAAATGTTGGTGATGGAATTACTGAAACAAACCATCCGACCAGAATTTTTGAATCGAATTGATGAAACAATCATGTTTACGCCGCTTACAAAGGATAATTTGAAACAAATTGTCCAAATTCAACTCGATCAATTGGCTGATTTATTGAAGGAAAAAGAAATTCAATTACATGTCACTTCTGAAGCTTTTGATTGGATTGCTGAGGCAGGATATGATCCTCAATTTGGTGCAAGACCAGTGAAAAGAGTGATTCAAAAACAAGTCTTAAATGAATTATCTAAAGCCTTGCTCTCAGGCACTATAGATACTTCAAAAACTGTCGTAATGGATATTTTTGACTCTAAAATTGTATTCAGAAAACCAATAACTGAAGCGGAAGAGGTGTAAAGTAAAAATCTCACTTAAGTTTTTGATAAAAATATGTAACTTCGCATCCCTTTCCGTTTGGAGAGGGATTTTTTTATTTTCAGAATGAAATTATTTAGCTTAAACGCTGGAACATCAAGAGTATTTGGACTCGATTTACTTCGATTTTTTGCCATCATTTTTGTTGTGGTTGGGCATAGCATGATTTTAGTTCCCAAGGAAATTAAAAAGCATGTTGTCAAAGAAGGAGAAAATATGACAACCATTTCTTACCAATATTACGTTGATAAGAAATTGATTTCTAGTTCAAATACAATATTAAAATTCGATACAAAAGCCGATACAATAAAGGTTTCCAAAGAAAAACCAGCGCGAGTAAGTAAAACTTTGAAAGCTGGTCAAACGATTGATATTCCTGTCGATGGAAAATTTAGAAAATATGTCAATGCGATTTTACTTGATGGTGTAGCGATTTTCTTTGTCCTGAGCGGTTTTTTAATCGGTGGAATTTTGATCAAAATGCTTGAAAGAAATCCGCCGTCGATAGCTTTATTAGTGAATTTTTGGAACCGTCGTTGGCTTAGAACCTTGCCAATGTATTTGGTGATTCTATTGATTTTACTCTCTTTTGCTTGGTTTGTGAATCCTAAAACGTTTCCTGAATATTTCGGGAGATACTTTTTCTTTCTGCAAAATTTCAATAATCGACCTGAACATTTCTTCGGGGAATCTTGGAGTTTATGTATAGAAGAATGGTTTTATTTTTTCATTCCTTTAATGCTTTTTGCGGGATTGGTTTTGTTCAAAACGAAAGTGAGAACCATGTTTATTTGGGTTATTTCCATCGTGATTATTGGCGTTTTGGTTTATAGATACTACTTTTTTAACCAAGCTTCAATCCAAAGTGTATTCAATACTTTGAAAGACGGTAAACCATATTTGATGCTGGTGACAACAAGAATAGATTCAATTGTTTATGGCGTTCTAGCTGCTTTTGTCGCATTTTATTATCCGAAAATTTGGCAAAGATGCAACAGTATTTTCTTAGTTTTGCTGTCATTATACGTACTTTATTACTTAAAAATGCATTACCAAAAAGAGTACATTATTTGGTCGCCTTCTATCAATTCAATTTGCGTAATGGTGATGTTGCCGTTCTTATCAAATTTAAAAACGATGAGGTTTAAAATCTTTAAATTCATCACGTTTATCAGTTTGATTTCCTATTCGATGTACTTGGTGAATCTGAGTTTAGTGATTCATATTTTAATCAAGTTTGGAATGCATGGGTTATTGAACGAGAAATACATTCCTAGCGAAACTTGGTATATCGAATACGCGGTTTATTGGGCTTATGTCATCGGACTTTCTTTTGTCTTATATCGTTTTATCGAGATTCCTTTCATGAAAATGAGAAAACACGAAAAATAGTTAAATTATTCATCTAATAGCAGTTGCATGTCAAAGATAAATTTTTTTCTTCTTCTTTTAATTGTCTCTTCGCAGACTTTTGCGCAAAAAAATGATTCTATTTTTATTAGAAAAATTTATGATCAAGCATTGTCATTCGGTCAATCTTATGAAAACTTAAGAAGTTTGTGTAAAGATGTTGGCGCAAGATTGTCAGGATCTTCTGAAGCTGAAATGGCAGTTGAATGGGGGAGAATCAAATTGCAATCTTATAATTTCGATAAAGTTTATTTGCAGGAAATTCAAGTTCCTCACTGGGAACGTGGCACGAAAGAGAGCGCTTGGGTCAAAACCAAGGAAGGGAAATTGATTTCTCTCAAAATTTTGGCTTTGGGTGGTTCAATTGGTACAAATGGAACTTTGAGAGCCGAGTTGGTCATTTTTAATTTTTTAGAAGATTTAAAGAAAGCCAAAGAATCAGAAGTGAAGGGTAAAATTGTATTGTTAAATCAACCTTTTGATGAAAAAATAGTCAATACTTTTCGCGCTTATGGTGCCTGCTATCCAATCCGGGGCGATGGAGCGGTTGAAGCTGCGAAATTAGGTGCTGTTGGCGTTATTGTTCGCTCTCTCGGTTCGTCGCAAGATTTGCATCCACACACAGGATCAATGCACTACGATGAAAAAATCAATAAAATTCCTGCTGCTGCTCTGGCTACACAACAAGCGGATTTATTAGTTGATTTGTCTAAAAATCAAAAACTTGAATTCATTTTTGAATTGGATTGTAAATCGTTGCCTGATGTCAAAAGTTACAATGTCATCGGAGAAATAACAGGAACTGAATTTCCAAATGAAATTATCACGTTTGGAGGACATTTAGATTCCTGGGATGCTGGCGAAGGAGCGCATGATGATGGCGCTGGAATCATTCACAGCATTGAAGCTTTAAGGATTTTGAAAGCGTTGAATTTTAAGCCAAAACATACTTTGCGAGTAGTACTTTTCATGAACGAAGAAAATGGAAACAAAGGCGGTTTGACATACGCCACTTGGTCGAAAGAAAATGGAGAAAAACAAATTGCAGCACTAGAAAGTGACCGTGGTGGATTTGCTCCGCGCGGATTTAGTTGCGATGGAAATAAGGATCAAGTTGCGCTTTTGCAGTCTTTTCAGAGTGTTTTCGAGCCTTATGAATTGCATGTTTTTGAAAAAGGATATGGCGGTGTAGATATCAATCCGCTTAAAAATTCATTTGAAGGAATTCCACTTTTTGGATTTGTACCTGATTCACAGAGATATTTCGATTTTCACCATACTGAAAGCGATGTTTTTGAATCTGTCAATAAAAGAGAATTAGAATTAGGCTGTGCAGCAGTCTGTTCAATGATTTATTTATTAGATTCTTACATTAAATAAATAGTTAAAAAATGTGTTTTTAGTATTATTTCAATATTAAGGTGTTGATAAAATGCCAAAAATTGATTTTTAAAATCCATTAAATTTCCTTAAATTTGCAGTATAAATCGGTGAAATTATACGATTTAGTATTATAAAAAACGAAGATTTATGGCACAAGACATTTTTGACAAAATCAGAAAAAATAGAGGTCCAATCGGACAATATTCCAAAGGAGTTCACGGCTATTTTACTTTCCCGAAATTAGAAGGTGAATTGGGTAATAAAATGATTTTCCGCGGAAAAGAATGCTTGGTTTGGTCTTTGAATAATTATTTAGGTCTGGCAAATCATCCAGAAGTTCGTGAAGCTGATGCAAAAGCTGCTGAGCAATACGGATTGGCTTACCCAATGGGTGCTCGCATGATGACCGGTCAAACGAGTGAACATGAAAAATTAGAAAATGAATTAGCAGAATTCATGGGAAAGGAAGATTGTATCCTTTTGAATTTCGGTTACCAAGGTTGTGTTTCTTCGATTGATGCGTTGGTTGATAGAAATGACATCATTGTTTACGACAGCGAATCTCATGCATGTATCATGGATGGAATGCGTTTGCATGCGGGAAAACGTTTTGTTTTTCAGCACAATGACATGGCGAGCTTCGACAAACAAATGAAAAACGCAACTGCCTTAGCTGAAAAAACTGGTGGCGGAATAATGGTCATTACCGAAGGCGTTTTCGGAATGGCCGGTGATCAGGGAAAAATCAAAGAAATCGTTGAATTTAGAAAATCAGGTAAATACAATTTCAGACTTTTTGTTGACGATGCACATGGATTTGGTACTTTAGGAGAAACGGGTCAAGGCGCTGGTGAATATCAAGGTGTTCAAGATGAAATTGATGTTTTGTTTGGAACTTTTGCAAAATCAATGTCTTCTATCGGTGGATTTATTTGTGCTGAAGAAAGCATCATCGAGTATTTGAGATACAATATGCGTTCTCAAATGTTTGCAAAAGCATTGCCAATTACAATCACTATTGGTGCACGCAAACGCTTAGAGCTTTTGAAAACAAAACCAGAATTAAAAAATAAATTATGGGAGGTTACAAACGCGCTTCAAACAGGATTTAAAAATGCTGGTTTTGATATTGGTGCGACAAATTCTCCCGTAACTCCAGTTTTCATGAAAGGTTCTTTGGCTGAAGCGACAAATTTGACTTTTGATTTGCGTGAAAATTATAATATTTTCTGTTCAATTGTGATTTATCCAGTTGTACCAAAAGATGTAATCATGTTGAGAATCATCCCCACAGCATCGCACACTTTGGAAGATGTGAGCTACACAATCGAAACTTTCAAAACTTTGAAAGAAAAATTAGATTCTGGAGCTTATAAATCCGACGAATTAGCTGCTGTTGAAGTAGATAATAAAAAAGCGTAATTAAATTTGAATATGTATTAAAGCCCGATTTATCGGGCTTTTTTCGTTCATTTTTTCGAATACAAAAGTCTTAAGTCTTAATTCTAATGTCTTAATTCTAATGTCTTAAGTCTAATGTCTTAAGTCTAATGTCTAATATCTAATGTCTTAGGTCTAATATCTAAATTCTGATTCATGAAAATTATTGTCAGTTTTCTATTTTCCATCAGTAGTATTTTTGTTTTTTCGCAAGAGAAAAGTAAAATAGCTAACCTAGAAATTCCTTTTCGGGATTCAAATTCTCTTGTGATACGTCATGCTGCCTACAGTTTGGAATATTGCGAAAAGCACGAGCAAGCTTATTGGGTAGCTTATGAATTGACGAAAGCAGAAACCGAGAGAAAATATGAGCGAACGAATAAATTTATAGTAGATCCAAAAGTTTCTACCGGAACTGCCGCAGCAGAAGATTATGCAAAATCTGGTTACGATCGAGGACATTTAGCTCCAGCTGGAGATATGGCATGGTCTTCGAAATCAATGATCGAATCGTTTTATTACAGCAATATGAGTCCTCAGTTACCAGGCTTTAACCGAGGAGTTTGGAAAAGATTAGAAGATTTGGTCAGAGATTGGGCGGTAGAAAATGAGTCAATTTATGTAGTAACTGGCCCAATTTTAAATAAAAAATTGAACACAATCGGAGTTAATAAAGTTTCTATTCCTGAAAAATATTATAAAGTCATTTTAGACTACAAAGAACCTAATTTGAAAGCGATTGCTTTTGTTTTGCCTAACGAATCTTCTCAAGAAAATTTGTCCCAATTTGCTGTTTCAATCGACAGTGTTGAGAAACTTACAGGAATAAATTTTTCCCCCAAATTAGAAGATAAAGTAGAAAATTCGCTAGAAAAAACAATATGTGTTTCATGCTGGACTTGGAAAGCGACCGCAAGCAGTAGCTCAAAAACATCCAAAAAGTCTTCGGTCAAGAAAAATGGACAGTCAGAGGAAAGATTAAAGGTTTCAGTGCAATGCAAAGGAACAACTAAAGCAGGCAACCGATGCAAAAACAAAACATTAAACAAAAGTGGAAAGTGTTATTTACATGAAGATCAATAATTTAATTTAATAAAATTAAATTTCTAATCATGCCAGCGTAACAATTGTTAATAACTACCGTAATGGTGTTAATAACATTGCAGTCATGAAATATTTTTCATTTTTTATTGGTCTTTTCTCAGTTGGTGTTCTTTTGGCCAATGTGGAGAAAAAATATACCCAAGAAGAATATGTTTCAACATGGAAAAGTGTTGCTATTGGACAAATGATTCAGTACAAAATTCCTGCAAGTATTACCATGGCGCAAGGGATTCTCGAAAGTGGCAACGGAAATTCAATGTTAGCCATACAAGCAAATAATCATTTTGGAATCAAATGTCACAATTGGACAGGTGAAAAAATTTATATTGATGATGACCAAAAAGGCGAGTGTTTTAGAAGTTATTCATCAGCAAATGAATCATTTGAAGATCACAGCAAGTTTTTAACCGAAAGGGCTAGATATGCGAGTCTTTTTTCCTTAAAATCTAATGATTACATAGGTTGGGCGGAAGGATTAAAAGATGCAGGATATGCTACAAATCCTAAATATCCCCAATTATTAATTGATTTGATTGAAAGATTGAATTTAAATCAATTTGATGAAATTGGAATCGAAACAGCCATTCCAACTGCATTATTAGGAAATTCAACTGCAAGGGTTGCTGAAGGACAACACGCTGTGAAATTACATAAAAACAAAATTAAATACATCGTAGCAAAGAAAGGTGATACTTTTTACAGAATCTCAAAGGAATTTTCTGTAGGATTGTGGCAATTGTATCGCTACAATGATTTTGGTTTAAAAAAAGATATTCTGGAAGAAGGCGATATCATTTTTTTGCAACCAAAAAGAAGAAAATCTAAGTCAGCTGAAACGTTTTCTATCAATAATCCATTATCATTAAGGATGATTTCTCAAATAGAGGGGATTAAACTTGAATCTTTGATGGACAAAAATAATATTTCCTCGCCAGATGAGCTATTGCCAAGAGGTGAGAAAATTGCCCTCAAATAAATCGATTCGATCTCGATTTACTGCGAAAGTAGAGAGGTTTTTAGTTAGTTGTTTGTTTGTTTGAAGAGTCTTCTTGCGGAGACTCTTCATCATTTTAGCCAAATTTCATTTTTTCATTTTAAAATTATCTTTTAGGATTCCAAGAATTTTATATATTTGTTATCTCAATTACAGTGTTTTTGAGTTTGAAAAGATACTTTGAAATCTACATATTTGTCTAAATTATGAAGCCATCAACAGAATTATTTAAGCTTGTCAAATCTTTAAGTAAGTCAGAAAAGCGATTTTTCAAGTTGAATTCTTCCCTGCAATCTGGCGATAAAAATTATTTGAAAATTTTTGATGCTATTGAAAAACAACTAGTTTACAATGAAGAGGCGCTGAAAATTGAATTTAAAAATGAGACTTTTATCAAACACCTGCCATCTGAAAAAAACCATCTTTATAAATTGATATTAAAAAGTTTACGGTCTTTTTATAGTGAACAGTCAATTAGCAGTTTACTCAAGCAGGAAATCAAGAATGTTGAAATCCTATTTAACAAAGCGCTATATAAAGAATGTGAAAAATTTGTAAGTCGCGCCAAAGAAATAGCCGCAAATCATGAAAAATTTTATTATTGGTATGAATTAATTTATTGGCAAAAAAAATTACTTGAAGAAGCTTATGAAGAAGGAGAATTTTCCGCAAATTTAGATGAATTGGTAGAGGAGGAGGAAATGGTGATTGCCAAACTTCGAAATTTAGCTGAATATCAAGTCGTTTACTCAAAGATAAATCTAATTTTTAGAAGCGGAGGATTCACCAGAAATGAGCAGGAGCGCAAAGTTGTTGATTCTATCGCCGATTATCATTTGATTAAAGGAAAAAATACAGCTATTTCTACCAGGGCAACATCCATGTGTTACTACATTAAAGGATTATGCGCTGCTACCACAAGAAATTACGAAGACAGCTTTCAGTTTTTCAATAGAACGAGACAAATCTTAGAAAATAACCCCAAAATAATGGAAGATTCACCACAAAGATATGTGATGACACTTTTTCATTTATTAAGGTGTTATATTGACAATTACGACTTTGAAAATGCCCAAAAATCGATTGATGACTTGCGCGAATTACTCGGTAAAAAAGGATTTAATTCTGTGGATATAACCGTTAGAATTTTTGCCAATTGCTACAACCAGGAGTTAAATTTATTGCATTATATGGGAGAAATGCAAAAATCAGTTGACTTAATTCCTGAAATCGACCATGGGAAATTAGCATTTACAGATAAAATAAGCAAGGAACAAGAAGTGATTTTACTTTATAATAAAGCCTACAGTTATTTCGGAATAGGAGATTACAAGAAAGCACTTTCTTACATAAATGAAGTATTGAATGACAATGAACAAAATTTAAGACAAGATATTTATAGTTTCAGTCGATTGTTGAATTTGGTTTTGCACTACGAACTTGAGAATTATGACTTTTTGGAATATGTAATCAAATCAACCAACAGGTATTTGGCTAAATATGAGCGAGATTACAAAATTGAAGATGTTTTAATCAAATACATCAGAAAATTATCAAAAGTTTCAAATTCAAAAGCGACACTTGAAATTTTTTCTGCAATGAATATTGAAGTCAATTCATTAATGCAAGATCACCAAGAGCGAGTAGTATTGGAGTTTTTCAATATTGAAGCTTGGATTGATAGTAAAATCACTAAAACTTCATTTTCGGAATCAGTAAAAAAATGCTTAAAAAGTAAGATTGTAGCAAATCACAAGTCCTTGAGTAATGGATGATATTTGTGCCCTGCTGTCG
>Ga0114967_10001698_pt1 | contig 18499 bp, 15 predicted proteins | sample M_130628_MF_Meta_FD_92639 | JGI IMG/M metagenome (GOLD analysis project Ga0114967, IMG submission 92639) | Freshwater microbial communities from Lake Montjoie, Canada to study carbon cycling - M_130628_MF_MetaG | ecosystem: Environmental > Aquatic > Freshwater > Lake | place: Lake Montjoie... | reverse complement strand
AGTGGCAGTTGGTGGGGCTTGTGTAGTTTTTTGATTATGCCGGTGTTAGCTTGGTGTTGGGTTAGGTGGAAGGGGTGAGTTTTATTTCCCACAAAGATTGATTAGAAATTTTTATAGAGATGCTACAATAAAAAATGCCGCAATAGTTGCGGCATTATAATTTTATAAAAAAGGTAACTTTAGTTTTCCTCTGCACCTTCAATTAGTACAGTAGTTTTATTATTTATTACTTCTGCAAAACCACTTTGTATTGTATAGGTTTGCGATGTAGTTTTATTAGTTAAAATTTTTACAGTACCTGCTTTTAATGCACTTACCATTGGGGCATGTTTATCTAATACTTCAAACGAACCACCAATGCCTGGTAGTATAACGCCGTAAACATCGCCGCTAAAAATTTTCTTTTCTGGTGTTAATATTTCTAGAACCATACCCTTGTTTTATTCCCCTTCCCGAAAAAATCGGGATGTACCAAAAGGGGAACCTGATTTTAAAGTTTATAATTATTTTTTTACTCCACTTATTTCAATCGCTTCGATAAAAGATGAATAAAGAACTTTTTGTACAAGAGTGGGACGCAACTATGATAAACAATGCTAAAATTTTTGCCACCAAGAAACTTAAACAAATAAATGAAAATAACTTGAATTTCATTGAAGTGTAACCCAGTTCCCCCTTCAGGGGGCGGAGGGGGTTTTACGCTTGTGCCGCCGCCATCATTTTTTTACCTTTTTCAATAGCATCTTCTAATGTACCTACAAGGTTAAATGCTGCTTCTGGATATTCATCAACCTCACCGTCCATAATTGCATTAAAGCCTCTAATGGTATCTTCTATAGGTACCAATACACCTTTTAATCCTGTAAACTGCTCTGCCACAAAAAATGGTTGGCTAAGGAAACGTTGTACTTTTCTTGCTCTTGATACTACTAATTTATCTTCATCGCTCAATTCATCTAAACCAAGGATGGCAATAATATCTTGTAACTCTTTATAACGTTGTAAAATTAATTTTACTCTATCGGCCGTATTGTAATGCTCTTCGCCTACAATAGCTACGGTTAATATTCTTGAGGTGCTATCCAATGGATCAACCGCAGGGTAAATACCTAAATCGGCAATTTTTCTGCTTAATACCGTAGTTGCATCCAAATGGGCAAAGGTAGTTGCCGGAGCCGGATCTGTTAAATCATCTGCTGGTACATATACTGCTTGTACTGATGTAATTGAACCATTTTTAGTTGAAGTAATACGCTCTTGCATTAAACCCATTTCGGTAGCAAGTGTTGGTTGGTAACCTACCGCACTTGGCATACGACCTAATAATGCGGATACTTCGGAACCTGCTTGAGTAAAACGGAAAATGTTATCTACAAAGAAAAGAATATCTTTTCCCTGACCAGTTCCATCCCCATCACGGAAATATTCTGCAATAGTTAATCCGCTTAACGCCACTCTAGCTCTAGCTCCTGGAGGTTCGTTCATTTGTCCAAAAACAAACGTTGCTTTACTATCTTCTAAACCTTTAATATTTACTTTGCTTAAATCCCATCCACCTTCTTCCATACTATGCTTAAATTCTTCGCCATAGTTCATAATACCTGCTTCAATCATCTCTCTCATCAAATCATTTCCTTCTCTCGTTCTTTCCCCCACACCAGCAAATACAGATAAACCTGCATATGCTTTTGCAATATTGTTAATCAACTCCTGAATTAATACTGTTTTACCTACCCCAGCACCACCAAATAATCCAATTTTACCACCCTTTGCATAAGGCTCAATCAAATCGATAACTTTAATACCAGTAAATAATATTTCACTTGCTGTGCTTAAGTTTTCAAACAATGGCGGTTTGTTATGAATAGGGCGACCACCTACTTTACTTACTTGTGGTAAACCATCAATAGCATCGCCTGTTACATTAAATAATCGGCCTTTGATAGCCTCGCCAACAGGCATTGCAATTGCTTTACCTGTATCAATTACAACAGTACCTCTTACCAATCCTTCGGTACCATCCATAGCAATAGTACGTACACTATCTTCGCCCAAATGTTGTTGTACTTCAAGTACTAAAATGTCGCCATTTTCTTTTTTAAGTTCTAAGGCGTTTAAAATTTCTGGAAGCTTGCTACCACTATCAAACTGCACATCTACCACCGCTCCAATTACTGATTTTACTTTACCTGTATTAGTCATAAAAATGTATTAACTATATGTAGTATATATTTTGAGCGGCAAAGGTAGGCAATTCAATCAAAAAAGGAAAATGAAAAATGAGGAAATAGCAGATTTTTGCTCACTTATTTTGAAAAAAATGTGGGCAACACCTGTTTTTAAATGTTATTAATGCAATTAATTACTTTTGCCTAAACTATGGCACTACTTACTACCGATATTAATTTGGCAATTATGGCCTTACAAAACGATGATATTATTGGCTTACCTACCGAAACGGTTTACGGTTTAGCAGGAAACATATATAGTGAAAAAGCTATTAAAAAAATATTTGAAACCAAAAAAAGGCCATTTTTTAATCCGCTTATAGTGCATATAAAAAATATTGATTATTTAGATGTAGTTGCACAAAACATTCCAGCAAAAGCCCTTTTATTAGCCCAACATTTTTGGCCAGGGCCTTTAACACTTTTGTTAGATAAAAGAGCTGATGTTCCCAATATTGTTACTGCAGATAAGCCAACAGTAGCCGTTCGTATTCCAAACCATCCAATGGCTTTGGTGCTTTTACAACAATTAAATTTTCCATTGGCGGCACCAAGTGCAAACCCATTTACCACTATTAGTAGCACTACTGCCCAGCACGTAAAAGAGTATTTTGATAAAGATTTAGATATTATTTTAGATGGCGGTGAATGTACAAAAGGTATTGAAAGTACCATTGTTGGTTTTACTGGAGATGATGTAATTATTTATAGATTAGGGGCCATTACTGAAACCGATTTAGAAAAAATTGTAGGCGAAGTAAGTATTTATATTGGGCAAGATGATAAACCTATTGCACCAGGCATGTTGCTAAAACACTATTCGCCAAAAACAAAAACAGTTTTATTGGAGAATGATGTAAACCTTCAATTAAATAACTTAGCCATTAAAAAAATTGGTGCATTGGTTTTTAATAAAAAAATAGACGATGAAAGAATTGTTGAGCAAGAAATTTTATCGGAAGCTAGTAATTTAGAAGAAGCAGCAAAAAACTTATACGCTGCCTTACACCGATTAGATAAAAGTAACGTAGATATTATTTTAATAGCATTACTACCCAATGAAGGTATTGGAAAAAGTATAAATGACCGGTTGAGAAGAGCAGTGAATTAATAATTTAAAACAAAATATTTTATATTATTAATGGTACTAACCATACTACCACTTTTTAAGCTGCCACTAAAATTTTCGAAAGATGAAAAATATACAAAGCTGTTTCCTCCAATATTTTTAATTTTACCTCTAAACGCTTTGTCTTCAAAAAAACCATAATACGCAAAGAAAGTTGAGCCGAGTGTTTTTAATTTACCTCTATATCCTTCGTTATCAAAACTACTATACCAAGCTATGTTTTGTTGTCCAATTTTTTTTATATTTCCTTTAAAAGCAGCGTCTTCGTAGTTTAAAAAATAATCAAAACTAATTGAGCCAATAGTTTTTATTTTACCTTTTAGTGTTTCGTTTTCAAAAGAAGTATAGTAGGTAAGCATAATTCTGCCAATATATTTTACTTTCCCTTGTAAGGCCGCATCATCGTTTTGAGTATAATATTCTACTCTGCCTACATAAGGATCTAACTGGCCGCCAAAGTTTTCTTGTATACCCATAAAACGATCGTAACCCCATTTGCTTAGGTTACCATCTTTTGTTAAATAAAGTTGTACATTTTCATCAAGACTTATTATAAACACATCTAACGTACCATTGCCTTTAATATTTACCTGAGAAAGTTTTTGCCCATTAATTGTTACAAAAAAACAAAAGGTAAGTAGGGTAATGAATAGTTTTTGCATACGTCATACATTTATTAATATAAAATTAAGTTATTTTTTTACACAAATTTTGGACTATACATAAACAGCTCAAATTATTTAACGAAAACTAATGGCAAAGAAAAAATACTTCTTCTACTTCGGTTACAACGTCTATTTATCTAGATGATGTATTACTAAATTGCTTTTTACCGTTTATCAAAATCTTTTGTAAAAAATACACCATGTTGCAAATAATTGTACATTTGCAACATAGTTACAAATTATAAAAGTATGAAAAGCGTTATATTTTTTTTAGCAGCATTATTTAGCATAGCACTATCATTTGCTTTTGCAACAGAAAAAAAAGATGAATTAAAAGGTTCATTTTCTGGAAAAGTTACCACTATAGATGGGAACAGTATTATAGGTGCAAGCATCTATTTTACCGATATTAAAGTAGGCAGTGTAAGCGATATTAATGGAAATTTTAGTTTTCAGAATATACCGGAGGGTAAACATTTGGTAGAAATTAGTCATGTAGGCTACTCAACAATTATTGAGCAAGTCGATATTATTGGCGATACAAAAAAAGATTTTATTTTAAGTCAATCTGTAGTGGAAAACAATGCCGTAATTGTAACAGGCGTAGGCAGTGCAACTACATCTAAAAAAATTCCTTTTTCTGTAGTAAGTGTGGGTAAGCAAGCCATTTTTCAAAATGCAAGTACTAATTTAATGGAGAGTATTGCAAAAATTAGTGGTGTGTCCACTTTAGCCACTGGCCCAGCAATTAGCAAACCAGTAATACGTGGCTTAGGTTATAATAGGGTATTAACTATAAACGATGGTGTACGGCAAGAGGGGCAACAATGGGGCGATGAGCATGGTATTGAAATTGATGAAGCTAGTGTAAGTAAAGTAGAATTATTAAAAGGACCAGCATCGTTAATTTATGGAAGCGATGCTATGGCAGGTGTGCTAAATATTATTACGAATGTACCTGTGGCCAACAATACCATTAAAGGGAACGTTAGCAGTAACTACCAAACCAATAATCGCTTACGTAGTGTAAACGCTACCGCTAGTGGAAACAAGAATGGATTTAATTGGAGTATGTATAGCAGCAATAGAGCAGCTGCAGATTATAAAAATAAGTACGATGGATATGTATATAATTCTAAGTTTAAAGAAAATAATGTAGGTGGCTATTTAGGGTACAATGGCAATTGGGGTTACAGCCATTTATTAGTTAGTAAGTTTAATTTAACAACAGGCTTGGTAGAGGGCGAAAGAGATACAGAAGGATATTTTATTAAACCCTTAGCAGGCGGCGGAGAAGCTAGATCAACGGATGATGATTTTAAAAGCACCACGGCCCAAATCCCCTATCAACAAATTCAGCATTTTAAAATTGCTACCGACAATAGTTTTAAAATAAATAAAAATCGCTTGTCTCTTAATATTGGTTTTCAACAAAATAAAAGAGAAGAATTTGGAAATATTGATGATTTAAATGAAAGAGCTTTATTTTTTGACTTAAAAACAGTAACCTACACCACACAATTACATCTTGCTGAAAAAAATGGTTTCAAAACATCGATTGGTGTGAATGGCATGCAACAAAATAATACAAATAAAGGCATTGAGCAATTAATACCTAACTATAATTTGTTTGATTTTGGCAGTTATGTTTACACACAGAAAACCATAAAAAAAATAACACTCAGCAGCGGAATTAGATATGATATTAGGAATATAAAATCAAAAGATTTGTTAGACGGGAACAGTGTAAAAGGCAATGCGTTTAAAAAAACATTTAGTAATGTATCGGGTAGTATTGGTTTAGCAGCACAAGCAACAGATAAATTAAATCTTAAATTAAATATTGCCAGAGCCTTTAGAGCCCCAAGTATTCCTGAGCTAGCTAGTAATGGTGCACATGAAGGCACTATACGTTACGAATATGGAAATACTAGTTTAAAAAGCGAAACAAGTATACAGATAGATGGTGGGGTTGACTATAATACAGAGCATTTGTCGTTGGGGTTAAATGTATTTTATAACAACTTTACTAATTTTATTTTTTACAGTAAATTAGAAGCCGCAGGTGGTGGAGATAGTTTAGTAAATGTAAATGGAGATGATTTAACCGCTTTTAAATTTAATCAACAAAATGCAGCATTAGCAGGATTTGAAGCTACTATTGATATTCACCCACACCCATTAGATTGGCTACATATACAAAATACATTTTCGTTAGTAAGTGGTAAGTTTACAAAAGCTATTGAAGGCAGTAAAAGTTTACCATTTATACCTGCTCCAAAATTAGTAACAGAATTTAGAGGAAATTTTAAAAATATAGGCACTAGCTTGAAAAATATTTACGCAAAAATTGAGTTAGATAATACGTTTGCTCAAAACAATATTTTTACTGCCTATAATACCGAAACTTCAACCAATGGGTATACTTTACTAAATATTGGATTAGGTACCGATGTGGTAAACAAAAAAGGTAAGACTATTTTGAATGTTGCTATAAGTGGTTTAAACTTAGCAGATGTGGCGTACCAAAATCATTTAAGCCGTTTAAAATATGCAGCCAAAAATATGTCTAGTGGACGCAATGGTGTTTTTAATATGGGCAGAAATTTTAGTATTAAAGTTAATATTCCGTTTATAGGTAAGTTTTAAAAAGTTGTCTTCAAAAAAAGAAATAAAATGTTATAGATAAATATTAATACCCCAGCTTTACTTTTTACTGCAATTACGTTTCGAATGTTAGCCTATATCAATCAGTTTTTATCGTTAGCAGCCTTAGTTAGAAAATTACATGCCGAATATATTAGTGGTCATAAAGAAAAAAACATTTTACTAAAAATATAAAATATTCGTAACCGCTTAAACCTTATACGTTATATGCAAGACTTGAGTATTTTTAGTTTTTTATGCTGTGTACTTTGCATGTATTCGGTTTTTAGGGGATGGCAAATCTTGTCGCATTGGATATTTTCGGCTAGTATACTTTTTTTATTAGGCTCAATTATTTTATCGGGTTTAGAAATTAATAAAAGTACGAAAGCAATTGAAGTAAAACTTAGCGATATGGAAGAATTAAACGGTGCAACTATTTTTACAGATATTTTTAAAAAGGATGATGAATAGACTTAATTATCAAATATTCTTGGGCTATTGGTTTTATAATTTTTATCATACTTAACAAAAAGATATAAATACACTACCCTGCTTAAACGCATTAACCAAGGCTGCAATAAAACAATCAATAAAATATTAAAGCCAAGCCAATAAAATATTCGATTATCATTAATAGAAACACCAATTATCACCCACCAAGCAATAAATGTAGCAACAGATAATGCAACCGTTAATGCATAACTAACATAGCCTGTACCGTACCAAAAGCCAGTTTCTAATTCGTATTTTTGTAAGCAATGGGGGCATTCATCGTACATATCAAATGTATGGCTAAGCTTTAAGCTTTTGTAGGTATTATTATTTTTAAACATTGGGCCTCTTCTACATCTTGGGCATTTCATACTAAAAACACTCCATAGGGTATTGGGTTTGGGCATCATCTCTCGACTCATAGTACAAAGGTACTACTTTAGCTATTTATTAAATTTATACTTAAAATAAAGCATAAGTAAACTCATTACTAGAACCATACTATTTGTATAAATAATAGCAGTATCCTTAACTAATAACCCATAGGTAAGCCACATGGTAACGCCCAAAATTAACAGCAACAACATTTGAAGCGATAAATCTTTTGCCGATTTTGTTTTCCAAATTTGAAGTACTTGTGGTAAAAATGTTATAGAGGTTATAGTACCTGCGGCTAAGCCTAAAATTTGTATCGCTGTCATTGGTTGTTGGTTTAAGTGTTTAAAGGTTTAGAAAGTTTAGAGGTTTAGAGGTTTGGAGATTTAAAGATTTAAAGATTTAGAAAAAAACTTCTAACCCTGTTTAAATTATTCATTAATAAATTATACTGTAGCTAATGGTTTTTTTCTTTCGCCTATTTGCTGCCTCCACATAGCATAATACAACCCTTTTTCGGCCAATAAAATTTCATGGGTACCCATTTCTACAACATCCCCTTTTTCTAAAACATAAATTTTGTTAGCATGCATTATGGTACTTAAGCGGTGTGCTATCAAAATAGTTATTTGTTCTTTTTGGTTAGATATTTCTCTAATGGTATTTGTAATTTCTTCTTCGGTTAAACTATCCAAAGCACTTGTAGCTTCGTCAAAAATAAGTAAATGGGGTTTACGTAGTAATGCTCTGGCAATAGACAAACGTTGTTTTTCGCCGCCGCTTAATTTTAAACCCCCTTCGCCAATTATAGTATCCAAGCCATTTTCGGCTCTTGCCAATAAATTGGTACAACTTGCTTTGGCTAATACATCAGTTAATAATTCGTTGCAAGCTGTTGGGTTTACAAATAATAAATTTTCTTTTATGGTACCACTAAATAAATTAGTGTCTTGTGTTACAAAGCCAATTTGATTTCTTAAATCATCAAAATGAATTTCGTTTTCATCTAATTTATTATATAAAATTTTACCTTCTTGTGGCCTATACAATCCAACTAACAATTTCATTAAGGTACTTTTTCCGCTACCACTTGGACCTACAAAAGCAATGGTTTCGCCAAGTTTAGCTTCAAAGCTAATATTATCGATTGCTTTGTGAGAGGCCGTTTTATGTTTAAAAGAAACATCATTAAATTCCAACGAATTTATTTCGCCCAATGGTTTAGGATTAGCCGGCTCCAACTCTGGAGCTTTTTGCATTAAGTTATGAAAATTATTTAACGATGCTTCTGCCTCTCTATAACTCAAAATAATATTCCCAATTTCTTGTAGTGGTCCAAAAATAAAGAAGGAATAAAACAATAAAGAAATATATTGCCCAGGGGTTATTAATGTATCATAAATTAATAATAATAAAATAAATACAATTGCTTGGCGCAACAAGTTTACAAAAGTGCCTTGTACAAAACTTAAACTACGCAATTTTTTTACCTTAGTTATTTCTAACCCTAAAATTTTAAAGGTATTTTTATTTAATCTACCCACCTCTTGATTAGTTAATCCAAGACTTTTAACTAATTCAATATTACGTAAACTTTCGGTGGTACTACCAGCCAATGCAGTAGTTTCTTTTACAATTGTTTTTTGTACTGCTTTTATTTTTTTACTTAGCACACTAATTAATAAACTTAGTATCAAAGCGCCGCCAATATAAACCAACGGAATACTCCAATGTATTCTAAAAGCAAAAACTATCACAAACACTAAGCCTACAAACACACCAAATAAAACATTTATAAAAGAAGAAATAAAGCGTTCGGTATCAGTACGTACTTTTGTTAAAATAGATAAGGTTTCGCCGCTGCGTTGATCTTCAAATTGTTCGTAAGGCAACTTCATGCTATGCGCCAACCCATCTGTAAATATTTTTGCTCCAAATTTTTGTATTACTACACTACTAAAATAATCTTGAAATGCTTTAGCAATACGACTTACCATTGCCACACTAATTAATATGCCCAACATACCCATTACACCCCAAATAAAGTCAGTTTTTGTACGTGGTAATTTACCTTCCACATCATACGAAAGAGGATGAATAATAAATTGGTCAAACAATTTTCCAGCAAAAAATGGATCTAGTAATGAAAAACATTGGTTTACTGCCGCCAAAAAAAGAGATAAGGCTACCAACCATTTATACGGTTTTAAATAATGTAATAAAATCTTCATAAAAAAATTTAATAAAAAAACATCGAAATTATTCAATGTTTAATTTAATTTATCCTGCCCAACCCTCCCTATCCAAACTTCTATATTGAATAGCTTCTGCTAAATGCTCTGGCTTAATATCTTGGCTAGCAGCTAAATCAGCAATAGTTCGGCTAACTTTTAATATTCTATCATAAGCTCTGGCACTTAAGTTAAGTTTTTCCATTGCTGTTTTTAATAAGTTTTGGGCTGGTGTACTTATTACGCAAATTTCTTTTAATTGCTTGCTACTCATTTGGGCATTAGCATAAACGCCTTCGCTATTTTTATACCGTTCGGTTTGTATATCTCTTGCTTTTATAACTCGTTCTCTTATGCTTTCGCTTTTTTCAAATTGTTGAGTGCTTGATAGTTCACTAAAGGCAACTGGTGTAACTTCTACATGTAAATCAATTCTATCTAATAAGGGACCGCTAATTTTGTTTAAATATTTTTGTACCATACCTGGGCCACAAGTACATTCTTTTTCGGGATGATTAAAATACCCACACGGGCAGGGATTCATACTTGCAATTAACATAAAACTTGCAGGAAAATCTAATGCCACTTTTGCTCTACTAATGGTAACTTTTCGTTCTTCCATAGGTTGCCGCATTACTTCTAAAACAGAACGTTTAAACTCTGGCAATTCATCTAAAAATAAAACACCATTATGTGCTAACGAAATTTCGCCAGGCTGTGGATTTCCACCACCACCAACTAATGCCACATCGCTAATGGTATGGTGTGGGCTTCTATAAGGTCGTTTACTTATAAGCATTGCATTCTCAGGTAGCTTACCAGCTACGCTGTGTATTTTTGTAGTTTCTAAAGCCTCCTGTAAACTTAACGGTGGTAAAATAGTTGGTAATCTTTTTGCCAACATAGTTTTACCTGCTCCCGGCGGTCCAATTAATATGGCATTATGTCCGCCAGCTGCCGCAATTTCTAAGGCTCTCTTAATATTTTCTTGTCCTTTTACATCGCAAAAATCTATATCAAAATTACTTTGTGCATAAGCAAACTCTTCTCTTGTATTTACTATGGTTGGTTGTAGAGAATTTTCATTTGCAAAAAATTCAATTACTTCATTTATATGGCTAACACCATACACATTTAAGTTGTTGACCAATGCTGCTTCTTTTGCATTTGCTAAAGGCAAAATCAATCCTTTAAACTCTTCTTTACGTGCCTGTATAGCAATAGGCAATGCCCCTTTTATAGAGCGTACTTCGCCATCTAAACTTAACTCTCCCATTATTACGTACTCACTTAATTTTTCGGGATTTTCAATTTGCTCTGTAGCACCTAATGTTCCAATGGCAATAGGTAAATCAAATGCTGTACCTGTTTTACGAATATCTGCAGGGGCTAAATTAACCACCAGCTTTGTACGTGGCATAAAATATTTATTACTTTTTATTGCACTTTCTACTCGTTGTAAACTTTCTTTTACGGCATTATCTGGTAAGCCAACTATATAATAGTTTTGTCCTTGGCTATTAACGCTTACTTCCACAGTAATTGAAATTGCTTCTACCCCATACACTGCACTTCCATAGGTTTTAACTAACATAACTAATTATTGTAGGCCCAAATTAAGCAAAAACTTTTAAAGCAAAACTGTTTACTTTGTTGAATGTTTCTAAAAGTAGTTCTATAAAAAATTAAATACACAAAAACAAAATGACAGATCAGTTAAATGAATTTACAAATGAAAATGGCTGCCCTAAATGTGGCAATATGCTAACAAGTGCAGTAAAATATACGTGGTAGGGAGGCTTTATTGGCCCTAAATTATTGCATCATACTAAATGCAATACTTGTAAATTTACGTACAATAGTAAAAGCAGAAGGTCGAACACTAGTGGAATTATTATTTATTCTATACTACTATTTGTAGTAGCATTTGCTATGGTATTTTTTATTAATAAAAAATAATTAGGTTACTGTATAGAATCTTTAATAGATACCCATTTGCCACATTTAACATTTTTTATAATTTTTCCAACATATCCACCACTCCCTCTTGCTGTAAAATTAAATAACCAAGCCTGTCGTTACTTACGCCATCTTTTAGTTGATAGCTAAATTGTATTTTTTCGTTTGCAATAGCTGTTTCAAAATATTTAAAACTAATATTCTTATGCTGTTTTAATTCTTCGGCTATTTCGTACAAATGTGTAGATAATACAAATAATGAATTTGTTTTTTTATGCAACCCCTCTATAACAGTTGCTGAGCATTTCATAGCATCTTGCACATTGGTGCCTTTAAATAATTCATCTATTAAAATCAACCATTTTTTTCCATTACTAATTTTTGCAATGGTGGCTTTTATACGTTGTACTTCGTTATAAAAATAACTTTCGCCTTTTACTAAATTATCAACCACATTTATATTACTTAGTAACCCATCAAAATAAGTAAGTTTCATTTGGGTGGCTGGTACTGCCATTCCTGTATGTGCTAAAAAAACTGCACTACCCACCGATTTTATAAAAGTGCTTTTGCCCGCCATATTTGCACCCGTTAAAAATAAAAAATTTACAGCATCATTTAGCTCCACATTATAGTTGACAGGTGTAGCCAATAGTAAATGATAAAGCCCCTGTGCTTGCAATACAGGTTTATCATTTTTAACAAAAGTTGGAAAAACTAAGTTATATTTTTTAACCGCTTTGGCCATACCCAACCAAGCATCAAGCCTAGCATGAATAGCCAATAAATCAAGCATATTTATTTTGTATTTGTATCTAATAAAATGAGCTAGTTGTAGCAATTCCCCATTGGGTAAGTCTATACCTGTAGCATATTTTTGAGTATTAGCAAATTGTGTTTTTTGTAACGCCTTATTAGCACTTTCAAGTATTTCTTTTAAGGGCAAGGGTGTATTTTCATCTAACAACACACTAACCCATTCTTTCATCCCCTTAATAAAATCAAAACAATGTTGAGAACTATATTTTACTAATGAATAATCTGGGCCATGAAATACTTTATAATTAAATGTTTGAAAAGCGCTTCCACTTTCGGGTATTTCATCGAGTGTGGCGGTAAAAAATTTTTCAACTACCATTATGGTGCCATTGCTAATAATAGTGGGCAAAAAGGCACTTTTATTAATTAAAAGCTGTACGGTTTTTTGTACCCCTTGTATTTGGTCTACTGAATTTAGTGGTGTAGTAAAGTTATAATACAGTTGCTCTTTTCCATTTAATGTATTGCATAAATTTAGCTTATTAAAAACCGATAAATCTTCTTCCGCACTAAAAATGGATATATCGTTAAGTGTTGTTTTATCTATTTCCATTGCCCCTAACCCCTAAAGGGTAATTTTATCGGTTAAATAATAATCGCTGCCCTCTACTCTCTTCATTAAGCTTTCCATTAGCCCAAACCAAGTTACCATTTACAAATGTTTTATCTATAGATGCAGAAAATGTAAAATTCTCTAAAGGACTCCATCCACATTTATAAAAAACGTTTTCTTTGGTTACTTTATGTGGCTTATTGGTATCAACCACAACCAAATCGGCATAATAACCCTCATTAATAAATCCTCTATTTTCAATAGCAAAACAATCTGCAACAGCATGGCTCATTTTTTGGGCAATTTTTTCTAACGATATTTTGCCTTGCTGGTAATAGTGCAACATTAATAAAAGTGGGTGTTGCACTAAAGGTAAACCTGCATGTGCATGCTCATAACTTCCTTCTTTTTCCGTTAATAAATGGGGTGCATGGTCTGTTGCAATCACATCTAATCTATCATCTAACAAGGCTTTCCACAATGCTTCTTTATTATGTGGAGCTTTTATTGCAGGGTTACATTTTATTTTGTAGCCCAATGTAACGTAATCGTCTGCTGTAAAATGTAGGTGATGTATACAAACTTCTGCCGTAATTCGTTTATCTTTTAAAGGCAACATATTGCCAAATAGTTGTATTTCTTTTTCGGTACTAATATGTAAAATATGTAAGCGGCTATTATATTTTTTTGCAAACTGTATAGCCGTTAAACTACTTTCGTAACAAGCCTCATCGTTTCGTATTATGGGGTGATGGTTAGCATTAAAGACTCCAACTTTTTGCTTTAACTCTTCATAATTTATTTTAATAATACGCTCATCTTCGCAATGTGTAGCAATTAACAATTCGCTTCCGCTAAAAATTTTATCTAATGAAGTGTGGCTATCTACTAACATATTTCCTGTACTCGCACCCATAAAAATTTTTACTCCACAAACATCATTTTTATGTGTATTCATTTTTAATACTTCCTCGGCATTTGTATTACTTGTACCCATAAAAAATGAGTAATTAGCCAAGGATGTATTTTTTGCAATATTGTATTTATCTTCTAACAACTCCCCAGTAAGTGCATTGGGTATTGTATTTGGCATTTCCATAAAACTGGTAACTCCTCCTGCAACGGCAGCTCTACTTTCTGAGTTTATGGTTGCTTTATGGGTAAGCCCAGGCTCTCTAAAATGCACTTGATCGTCTATTACACCAGGGAAGAGATTTTTTCCTTCTCCATTTATTTCTATACAGCCTCCTTTTACATCTATAGTATTGTCAATTCTTTCAATACGTTCCCCATTGATTAAAACATCTTTATTGGTAATTTTTCCATCATTTACTACTTGTATGTTTTTAAAAAGGTATTTTTGCATATCTTGAAAATATTGTAGTTAAACTACTAAAACTAATGCAAATTATTAAAAGCTTACTCAATCTTTTTATTTTTATTTTACCAGGTTTTGCTATGGCACAGTCAACCTATTTAAACCAAGGTAGTAAAGATTATCATTTTGTAGAGCGAATTGAAATTAAGCAGCAAACCAATACACATTTAAATTTTAGTACATTAAAACCTTTTAACCGTAAAGCCATTGTACGGGAAGTTGAATTTTTAGATAGTGCAAGGTTAGGCTACGCCGATTCCATTGCCGGAATAGATAAATACAAAGAGTTGACAAGCTTGTGGTTAACCCCAATTGATGAATACAATATGCAAAGTTTGCTTATGAATAATAGTGAGTGGGTTACGGTACCAAAAGAAAATTTCAATAGTAAAAAAGCATTATTAAGATCGTTTTACAAAACCAAAACAAATTTTTTAGAAGTAAATACCAAAGACTTTTTTTTAGTGGTAAACCCTGTATTACAAATTCATCAAGCTATAAAGTCAGGGTACGATCAAGCCATATTTTTAAATAGCCGTGGTATTACGGCCAGAGGGATGATTGCAAAAAAAATAGGCTTTTCTACGTTTATTACAGATAACCAAGAAAGAGGGCCACAGTTTTTTCAACAACAAGTTAGTAAGTTTAATGCGGTGGCTGGTGTAGGTTTTTACAAACCTTTTAAAACTAACGGAGTTGATTATTTTGATGCAAGAGGTAGCATTAATTTTAATGTTACAAAATATATTGATGTACAATTTGGGCACGATAAAAATTTTATTGGAAACGGATACCGAAGTTTATTTTTAAGTGATTGGGGTAACAGTTATTTATTTGCTAAGTTGAATACAAAAATTTGGAAATTAAATTACCAAAACCTGTTTATGGAACTTACGCCACAGTTTAAAAAAGCTGGCGATACGTTATTACCTCGTAAATATGCAGCCATACATCACTTAAGTATGAATGTTACAAAGTGGTTAAACATTGGTGTGTTTGAAGGAGTTGTGTTTGGTAGAAAAGACCATTTTGATTTTCAATACCTAAACCCAATTATTTTTTACCGCCATATAGAAGGCTCTGTGGGTAGCCCAGATAATGCTATGGCAGGTTTAGATTTTAAAGCCAATATTGCACATAGGGCTCAAGTGTATGGTCAGTTTTTGTTAGATGAATTTGTTTTATCGAAAATAAGAAATAGACCTACAAGCTGGGTAAATAAATTTGGCCTACAAGCTGGTATTAAATATATAGATGCTTTTGGGGTAAAAAATTTAGATGTTCAAGTAGAAACAAATAGAGTGCGGCCATTTACCTATTCAAGAGATTCTATTACAAATTACACACACTACAATCAACCATTAGCACACCCGTTAGGTGCAAATTTTCAAGAATTTATTGGTATAATTCGTTACCAACCCTTTCCTAAATGGTATGTATATGCACAAGCTATTTATTTTAACCAAGGGTTAGATAGTGCAAATAAAAATTTTGGCGGCAATATTTTTAAAGACTACCGCACAAGAAGTGGCGATGATGGATTTAAAGTAGCGGGCGGTAGAAAAGCTACTGGCTTAAATGGACTTTTACAAGTTAGTTATGAGTGGAAAGAAAATTTATTTTTTGACGTATCCATGTTGTACAGAAATTACAAAATACAAAATGTAGCTAGTCAAAGTAATACAACCATGGTTACAGCAGGAATACGGATAAATATGTTTAAACGTAATTACGATTTTTAATACCAAAATTATTTGCCGCTTTAACAAAATTATTTTGTTAAACTTTTAAACTTTATAAAGATTATCCAATACATTAAAGTATGGTTACTTAAATGTATCATTTAACAATTACACAATTTGTAGTGGCTATTTTGATGATATTATTATGTAAATTTACAAAATGAGGAAAATTCTTTTTTTTATAGTTTTACTCTATTCTACACCAACTACTGCTCAAACACCGTGGAGAAATACGGTTATTGCTCGGGTTATAGATACCAAATTTCAATTCGTAAATATACAAACAGGTTTACCTGTAGATTCCCGGTTATGGGATGAGGCTGATCCTTTTGTCAATGGCTTTTCAAGGGTTTTTCTGAAAGACAAATTTTCGTTTGTAAACAATGAAGGCAAACTGATTAATCCCATAGAATTGGATAATGCCAGGGATTTTTCGAATAAAATGGCAGCAGTGCAAAAAAATGGAAAATGGGGATTTATCAACGAATCAGGTAAAATAGTTTTTCCTTTTAAATACGATATAGTTTTTGATTTTGAAGATGCTGTATCCGTTGCCTATGAAAATAAAAAATGGTGGTTAATCAGCAATAAAGGAGATGTGATTAAATTGCTTGATATTTCAGTTTGTTTTGGTTTTAAAAACGGAGCAGCAAAAGTTATAAAAGATGATTATGAAGGTGTATTATACAGCAACGGAAGCATAATCCTTAATAAATCTAAAAAAAACAACAGCACATCAATACCTTATCATCCAAATTCAAATGTTATAAATTCAGTTTGTCCTCCTAACATTAATTTTGAAAATGGTAATTTTTCAAACTGGCTGTGTTATATCGGCCAGGTAGATTCGGTTGGAAACACAAATGTTACAACCATGATTCCTGCTACCCCGGTAGCACCCGTAAATAATAGGCATACAATAGTACCCAAGGCAACCCCGTCTTTACTCGATTTTTACGGTTTATTTCCTACCAACCCTCCCGATGGAAGTAATTTTGCGGTAAAGCTTGGCAATACAAGCGTTGGTGCAGAGGCTGAACGGATCCGATATACCATCAGGGTGCCGGTAAACGATACCAATTTTTCTATAAAGTATGATTATGCAGTTGTTTTTGAGAATCCGGGCCATACCCTTTGGACACAGCCAAGATTTAATGCTAAAATTTTAGACTCAGCTACAAACACTTACATTACCTGCGCTTCTTTTGAATATATTGCAACATCCGCGCTTCCGGGGTTTCAGGTTTCAACAGTAAAATCGTCTGTATTATTTAAACCCTGGTCTTCAGTTTTTGTTAGCATGCGGGGTTATGCCGGCAGAACTTTATACCTTGAATTTACAACTGCAGATTGTGTAAGAACAGGACATTGGGGTTATGCTTATGTAGATGTACAAAGTGTGTGTGGCCAGGCAATAGAGATGCAGTACGATTGTATATATCCCAACATTACCACTTTAACCGGCCCCCCGGGGTTTCAAACCTATAAATGGTGGAACCAGAATTTTACAACCCTTATTGGTACCGGTCAAACAATTACCCTTAATCCGGGCCCGGTTGTAAACACGGTAATGTGGTTAGAAATGATCCCTTTCTTGAATTTTGGATGCAAAGATACTTTGAAGGTAATTATTGCCGGAACTTTGAATCCTCAAATTGCTGTTTCCGATACTATAGTCTGTGGCGTTCCCCATACTTTTACTTTTTATAACAGAACCCTTCCTTCCACTTCAACGATTTGGGATTTTGGGGATGGCTTTTTTGGAACCGGGGATACAGTAACACATACTTATACGCTGCCCGGAAGCTATTTGGTTATACTTAATGTAACGGTTCCAAGCGGATGTAACGGAACTGATTCAATTTTAGTACAATTAAAACCAATACCAACTGTTGTGCAGCCTGCAAATCAAACATTGTGTAATGGTGCAACAACAAATGCAATAGCATTTGCCGGTGCGGTAAGTGGCACAACATATAGCTGGTCAAATAATAATAATACTATTGGATTACCCGGAAGTGGTACAGGCAATATTGCATCCTTTACGGCAATTAATTTAACTAATGCTCCGGTTACCGCAACTATTACTGTTACACCAACTGCTGCTGGCTGTGCAGGGGCGCCACAAACATTTACTATAACAGTAAACCCAACGCCAACTGTTGTACAGCCTGCCAATCAGGTTTTATGTAATGGCGCAACAACAAATACAATAACATTTGCCGGTGCGGTAAGTGGCACAACATACAGCTGGATAAACAGCAACACCTCAATTGGTT
>Ga0114967_10001697_pt1 | contig 18517 bp, 23 predicted proteins | sample M_130628_MF_Meta_FD_92639 | JGI IMG/M metagenome (GOLD analysis project Ga0114967, IMG submission 92639) | Freshwater microbial communities from Lake Montjoie, Canada to study carbon cycling - M_130628_MF_MetaG | ecosystem: Environmental > Aquatic > Freshwater > Lake | place: Lake Montjoie... | reverse complement strand
GCTATAGAGGCATCATTCTTTGGTGCGACTGCCCGGAATCGAACCGGGATGCCGTGAAGCGAGAGATTTTAAGTCTCTTGTGTCTACCTATTTCACCACAGTCGCAAATTTATAAATACAAAATGAACGATGAAAACTCATATATTCAACCCGAATCTTACAAAGTTAAGTATAGACCATCGTCATCTACGATTATAACAGAGTTTGTACCTGATTCATTACTAAATGGGCACTCTAAAAAATTTATACCAGATTCACTTGTTCGTAAAGTGAATAATTTTATACCAGATACTTCTGATAGATGGATTAAACTTGGCGCACCGTAGGGGACTCGAACCCCTGACCCCCGCCGTGACAGGGCGGTGCGCTAACCAACTGCGCTAACGGTGCAAATATGAAACAGGACACCCCTTTGGCCTAGGTCGTTTAAGAGTACGCCTGCCCAGCGACTCTCCTATATTCTTGGTGGAGATGATAGGGATCGAACCTATTGTGACTTAAGTCGGAGGATTTACAGTCCCCTGCCATACCATTACGGCGGCATCTCCTAAACAGTTTGGTACACGGTACGGGAATCGAACCCGTCTTATTCACGTGAAAGGCGAATGTCCTAGCCGATAGACGAACCGTGCATATTGTGTTATTAGTTTTGCTGACGCACTATTTGCTATGCTCAACGGAATTATTTGCAAGTTTACCGTTTCTATACATAGTTAGTTAGAGTTGACGTTTACTCAGGCGCTTACATCAGCAAAACTAATAACACACTATATGAAAACACATTATGGGAACTACACTTCTAATATAAGACCGTCTCTTATATTTTTAGTTTTGTCATTACTTCCTAACTGCCCGTCACGTTCAGAACTTTCATTCTCATACGCTTCATATACTTAGATTGAGCGTGGGCGGCCCCACTGTCCTCGTACTAAGTACCTAACGGATCAGGTAACCCTTAATATGTTTACATATAGTCCCTGTAACTTAAACAGGGCTATATGATAACTTAACTTTTTAAAGAACTCTTTGCAACTGACTCTATCGTTTGTTGCTATGTGTCTATTATAACACCGTTTTGATTAATTGTCAAATTCTTTTTTGTGTCTCTGTTTCCAAGAACTTCTTCAATCAATCTATACATAGAGTATAGCACTATTTGGATTTATTGTCAAACTATTAGTTGTTGTAAATAAACAACATTTGGTCCGGCGTAGAGGAATCGAACCTCTATTGATTGCTTAGAAGGCAATTGTATTATCCATTATACTAACGCCAGCTATTTGTTTGGCTCCCCTACGTGGGCTCGAACCACGGACATTTTGATTAACAGTCAAACGCTCTACCGACTGAGCTATAGGAGAATAATTTTGGTGCCCCCACCATGAATCGAACACGGGACAACCTGATTACAAATCAGGTGCTCTACCAACTGAGCTACAAGGGCGTCTTTTTATTTAAGTGTATTGTATCATAGGAAAACTTTTATGTCAACCTATGATAGCAATATTCTACTATGTTTGGGAACACCTGCTAACAAGTATTCCATTTGGTCTGTGAGAATTGTTCTATGTTGTAATATCATATTCTCGTAATGATTAGGTACATAAGGTGTGTACAATAATTCCATACGTGACTCTTTCAATGTCTTATGACCTTTACGACTGTTACAATCTTTGCAAGCAGTAACAACGTTCATCCAGGTGTTGTCTCCACCCTTACTTTTTGGATGAATATGGTCACGACTTAACATATGATAGTTAGGGAATTGTTCTCCACAGTAAGCACATACGTGACGGTCACGCCCAAACAATGTTTTGTTAGTTAGTGCTACGCAAGAATGTTTGTATGGATTGAATCCGTGACCTTTGATAGCGATAATGCTATTAGTTTCTAAGTAACTTAATGTACCGTCTTTTTGTATGCCACCGCGATATTTAGCCACAATATTCCCCATACTCCATGCAATGGCATCTTTTGCTTTATAGGTAATTGCGTCATCATTTGAGATCCACTGCCGGGGAACTCCTGAGATATCTAGTGCTAGAACAGCCATGTAAAACTCCTTTTCTGCTATTATCACTGATTGTATTTAATACTGTGTTGGCGGGTCCTGCAGGAATCGAACCCACATCTCCAAGTTCGAAGCATGGCATTCTATCCGTTGAACTAAGGACCCATAGTATCATTATATACTTTTACGATTTCTAGTAAAGTTTTGTTCTTCCATTCTATATTTGGTATGTCTGCCATCATTTCTTTAATGGTTAGTGCCTGTAACAGTGGATGCGAACATAAGTATTCATTCAATGTTTTGGTGTGTCTAAACATAAAAATTTCATCTTTAAATTTTAAATTTGATTGTGCATTAATATAGGTAGAATGATAGTTCTTTGCAAAGTCGAAATTAAAATTTCCCAATTCTGATTCAGATACAATTGATTCAAATATATCGAATATACTATTATCAAATATAGTCATTAAATCTATCGAATAAAAGTATTTTGGTTTTTCGTACGGGATAACATAATGTTCACCGTTTACCTCATGAGGGTTGTGTTCATTACGCAACGTGAACCAGTAATTGTAATACTCACGTAAAAAATCTAAATTAAATGAATCTTCAGTTGGTCTTGATAAACTAAACGATATAGGAAAAATATCATCATAATATTCAACAAATTTATTGCGTGTTTCTATGTCATTATTTAAATTAAAAAAATCAATATTGTATTTTTTATTAAATTCTCTTGCATGAAAATACAATGGCCATTTTGTAATAGCATTTAAATTACCTATACACCTAGCATAGTGATTATCAGCAGTTATGTGTATAATAACAGGGTCTCTGTCAAAATTCATTATTGTATTGATAGTAGTAGTAATGGTACCATTGTCCCATCCATTGACTAAAAATATTTTCTTCTTTTTGGGTTGATTCAGTATCAACCAATACATTATTTCTTTTATAGTTGAATGTGTGGGTATTCTATAATGTAAGTGCGAAGTTCCACTTCCACCATATTGTTTATTGTCAGAAACATTTAAAGGATTATCTACTGTTGTAATAGATGAATCCTTTTCGCTTTTGCTTATGCACCAACTAAGATAACTACCTGAATACCCGGGGGGATATATCAAGTAAACATTTTTACTCAGCATTATCAAACATTGTCGATTATTTCAACATTGGGAATAGTTATTCCCAGATTAGTAGTCTCGGTTAAAATAAATTGTTTATATTCATCTGCAGCCGATTGGTCTACCCAATAACGTTTAGTTACAACATCACTTACTAAGTCATACATACCGTCTGTTTTGTTACTAGCTACCGCATTAGCTATAAAATCCATTCTATCTTCATTTAATGCCGCTACTCCGTCTTGGTCTTGTATTGTTGCCCAAGTAATTACAGTTGCTTTAGTTAATACCATATATTTTCTCCTATATACTCTATTTATCTAAAAATAAATAATAATTATCATAAATAAGCTTATTTGGTGCAACCTGTAGGAATTGAACCTACTTCAACGGTACTTCACACCGCCGCTATGACCACATCAGCTAAAGTTGCATATAAAAGAGGGAGCCTAGCTATCTTATTGTTAGTAAGCCTCGCTAGATTGTCTCGTATAGGCAAGTTTATACACCCATCAATCATACTATAGTGTCATCACAGTTAACCCCACTGTGACTAGATTGACAGGGACTCAAACCTATCGTCTATCCCATAACTGGCAGAGGGTACAAGAATCGAACTTGTGATCTCGGAATCAAAATCCGATGTTATACCATTTAACTAACCCCCAGTAAATTTGGTACCCAGTAGAGGTAATGCTCCTCTGATTCACCCTTATCAGGGGTGTGTTATACTTTTTAACTAACCGGGCATGTTTGGTGGATGTAAGTAGATTTGAACTACTGACCTACTCCGTATGAAGGAGTTGCACTACCGCTGTGCTATACATCCTGGTACCCCTGCTCAGATTTGAACTGAGAACATATACTCCCTTTTGAGGAGAGTGACTTTACCAATTTGTCTACAGGGGCATTAATTGGGGTGAAGGACGAGACTCGAACTCGCAACAACTGGAATCACAATCCAGGGCTCTACCATTGAGCTACCGACACCGTTGATTGGAGGAAGATAACAGAATCGAACTGTCACCTATTCATCATAAGTGGGACGGTTTTCAAGACCGTGTCCGCGCCATGCAGCCTATCTTCCATTATACTGTTTTATCTATTTGATTATTATGATGCGTAGGCTCTAATTTACCTACTTTATCGTATAGATACTGTACAACCTCTAAGTATTGTTTCTTAGTTACAGGATCTTCTACTGTTTTATAAACTGTTGTACGATATTGATGATTGGTAATATCGTTTACTGCTGATATGGTTTGAATTATCATACTCATTAATCCTGTATATCAAATACTTGATTGAGCCTATCAATTACTTTTTTATTAATTGTATCATTGATATTTATGAGTTTATTTTTAAAATTTAAATCTGTTTTTCTATGTACCAGGTCACTATGAGTGAAGCCGGCAGTTCTTAGGTCAGCATAAGAACCAAAACTAACTACAAAATTATGTTGATTTCCCATTGCTTTAACAGCAAGTGCATCAGCCTCTTTAAGAGTTACACCTTCTGCATTTATCCAATTATTCTTTTCTATCCAATTAATGCCATATTTGTTATTATTAGATGATATTTGATCCAGTGGATGAATATGTTTATTCTCATCAGGTTGTATCCATAGTGGAATAAAATTATAACTATCAATTAGGTTAGTATCTTTTAACCAGTCAATTGTTTCTTCAATACTTTGTCTAGGTTCTAAAGGAAGACCTGAAAGGAAGAAAGCATGAACTAATGTGTCTGATTTCCATGTTTCATGCAAGTATTGTAATGTTTCTAAAATTCTTGCTTTACCTAGACCTTTACCTACATTTTTTCCTGCACGGTCATTTAATGTTTCAATGCCAAATGATCCTAATTTGGCACCACTAGCATTAATAATCTCAGCACTTTCTCGGTCACCGTATATATTATCTAATCGCATGTAACTAGACCATTCTGGTTTAAAGGGTAATTTACTCCATACCTTGTCGTATAGCACTCTTACTTTTTCTTTGCTATCATTGTATAAGTCATCAACAATAATAAACTTAGTTACACCAAATGTTTCGTAATTTCGAATTAACTCATCACGCAAGATTTCTGGATTTTTATATGCATCAAAATGTGACTTTCTATTATAATTACAATAAGCACAATTAAATGCACATCCTCTAGCAACCTCAATTGGTAACCAAGTTTCAGGTGTTATTAAGTCGGTATGGTTGTATAGGATTCTTGAATTTTTAAAACCTACATTGTCATAGTTACCGTTGTCAACAGTAACTGGCGGTAAGATAGTATTATTTTTTAATTTATCTAATGTAAACTTTACTACGTATTCTTCAGCAGTTCCATCAATAAGAAAACAATTATCATTTGCATATTCTTTAAGAATATTAACCCAGGCACCACCAATCAAAACTGGTGCATTATATTGTTTAACATATGATGCAATTTCATTAATTGAATCGTTATTCCAAATAACATCTGTTAAGGCCTGTTTACTATGAGAAATTTTAGCTATGTTTTCTACAGATATCAATCTGTCAGATGATGATTTCCATTGATCTCTGTATTGATATAATAATTCTTTATCGACTCTAGTTGATAAAAAAGTAGTGCTTACTCCTACCCAAAGCAAATCTTTGCGGTTCGCATCAATTATTTCTTTGATCCCTCGCAATGTAATTGATAGACAATTATTAACGACCAGTACCTTTAAACCCAATTCACGTAATACTGATGCAATTTTATATGCGCCAGGAGAAGGTGAATAAAGAGGTGTAACTGACTTTGTATCTTGGAATGTCCATGTCATTGGACTTCTATCTGTGAATAATATTACATGGGCCATATAATACTTATACATAAAATTTAATTACCATATAAAAAACACATTACCGTACACGTGGCGTCCGTGGCATATAAAGAGAAAGTAATGTGTTTTTTATATGGTGGAAGCAGAGGGATTCGAACCCTCGACTCACGGATTAAAAGTCCGTTACTCTAGCCAACTGAGTTATGCTTCCATATTTTGGTGCGACCGGAGAGATTCGAACTCCCGACTCCCAAGTTCGTAGCCTGGTACTCTATCCAACTGAGTTACGGTCGCATTCTAAAACACACCTAGTACTCCCGAGTCGTGTGGGTCTAGCGTTTTCAGCTAATATTGTTTTCCACTACGTATGTTTTAGAATGCCGTGTATTGCTACACGACACGATAGGGACGATACCCTACCCAGTGATTTTAATTTCTATGTTATCGCCATAGATTTCATCCTACTGTCCGCCCATTCTATACATTTTGCGCTGTATTACGGCTCTCGTTGCCTATTCACGCTGTCATCAATCAGAGTAAGTTAGTCTATTGACTTTCTTAACAGCCTCTTGATGAACTCTAGCACGTTCAAGTTTATTTTCTATCAACTGTGCTACTTGCTCCTTAGTCAAAACGTGAGTGCTAAACCAATCACGCTTTGTTTCAGAAGTTTTGTATTGTATCTCTTTATCCATTTATTGTCAAATTCCTCTCTGTGAAAACAAAAAACCCTGAGAGTCTTGCGATTCCCAGGGTCTTGATAAATTAGTTATGATGTTAACTTGTTACCTAGTCCCCGAGCCTCGTTCTTGGTTATCATTTGAGCCGCGAATACTTGTTGGATATGCTGGTACAAAGGATACACTGGCTAACGTTAGCCATAGTCCCATATGCTTCAGCGATTTACAAGTTTTATTCATCATAGTCTTTTATTTAGTCCTGGTTGTAAATTAGTGTTGTTTTCACACCTTTTTTCAATTCGTGCTGAAGTATAACATAGAATTGAATTATTGTCAACAACTTTTTTAGGTAGTTTGCCCAGAATAAGTATCATCCTGTTTTCTTTAAAAAATCATCAACTTTACCTATTACATATTTTTGCGAGAACATTAAAAATCCATTTTTAGATTTATCTAGGTATTTGTGGTTAATTTGTTTATAGAAAGATTGAAATTCAGACTTCATCATTTCATACATTGAGGTATTCTTGTGCAGGCTAAAAAACCAATCATTGTGCGCTGGCATAAATGTACCATCTGACTTTTCGCATTGAAATACATCGGCATACCAAGTACCTGGATAAATGACAGGGGCTATTGCTTTCTGATAAGCCCCTTTAATGAATATGGGACTAGTAGGAATACCTAATGGATGTACTCCTTTAGGTAATTCTCTTGGTTGGCTAAGTTCTCGTAGTATGTTAGATATCCAAATATTTTCTTTTTTATGAATATGATTGCACACTACATGGCACTGTTTTACCATAAGTTCAGGAAGTTCAGGTGTATAATAAAACAAAACTCTATCAACAGTTGGATAAGGTTTGTCAAAAGGATCTTTTGACCCAATATTTACTACTCTATCTACTAATGACACAGTTATTGTTCTATCTGGATTATATCTAAGTTGTGGTTTATCTACTCCCCAAACTATTCCTATACGTTTGCCTTGTTCTGCCATATCACGTAAGCGAGAATATTTGTTTAGTACACCTCGCTCAACCGGGCTGATAAATTCTGACCAGTTGTCAGCCCATTCGTCTGCTGTGATACGCACTGCATCTTCAAAAATATCATTAACTGTTATTAGCGTAGTAGGTGATTTTTTTCTAATTTTTTCTAGTAAGGGGAATGTCACAAACTTTATCTCACTAATTGTATTACTAGCAGAAGTATCTTTATCATTCCAATCAAAATTATTTAATCCACTAAGTGGGGCATCTGTAATCACTTCGTCAACGTGGATACCGTTGTTTAAAAAACTCCATATTATGTTTGTACTATCCGCTCCACCACTCACACGAACTATCACGTAATCATATTTGTCTCTTATCTGCTGTGCTCGTATTCGATATAACTCTTGTAGCGATAATGTAGGTTCAACAGTCCATTGAACTTTATCAAATGTGTCTCTAAAAAAATTCCAAGCTATATCAGCCGACGTCTGCTGTGCATCTAGTATTGCTTTAATCTTATCAGTATAGATTTTATTATTTACTACGTAATACCCATTCCCGCCTGTGTTCATTTTTTACTCCACGCTTTATGCTCTGTAATTACCAATTTTTTCACACGGTCAATGTCTGCTTCTCTAGCAATAATACCACTCTCTTTAAAGTATTTTAATGTTTCTGGATCTTTTGTAAATTTATTAATTATTTGATTAATTTTTGTAACATATTCATCGGATGAATTTGCAGTCGTGACAATCATATATTGATTGCGCAGGGTATCATCAACTCCCAAACATTCACCCCAGCTTGGAGTTCCGTCTAGTACTTTAGGTGAAGTGTTTGCAATAATATTAAGATCAGGTCTATTCAATACTAAACTACTTAAAAATGCCAACTGAATCTGGTTGGACAACAAATCTGTAAGTTGCATTGGGGCACCCTTATAAGGAACATCAGTAAATCCGGGATTCTTATTTATTATCATTGATGCACCGGCATTGGTTGCGGTACCCGGGCCGTTTGTGCCAATAAAAAATTTAGAAGATTTCTCTCGTAATGATTCGCAAGTTAGCCCGTGTTTTTTAGAAGTAGCAATATAAAAGTATGATTCACCAAATATTCCAGGATATTTGTATTTTTCAACAGGTGTGTTAGATGATATTAATAAAGTGTGATGAACACTGCCTGTCAGCATCAGTGTATTTGAATCACTATTATCAAGCTTGGTTAATGCTATTGCGCCACCCGCGCCTAGTATATTGGTAATGACAATATTAGTGTTTAGTTCTTTTTCAGCAAATATTGAAAATTTTCTAGCTAATATGTCAAATCCACCGCCTGCAGGAAATCCAACTAGTAGATTTACATTTGCGTTAGCTGTCAGTGATATAAAAAATAATAAAGATAGTAAAGCACGTTTCATTTAACTATTTACTGTTTCAATTGTGCTACTAAATTAAATGCACGTTGACGTAGGTCTAACAAATATTGTTTTGGGTTAATGAAAATATTTTTATTTTGGGCAGTGTGATATCGGTTGAAGTTTTCTACTATATAGTGTTTTTGCTGACTATTGACTTCTCCGATAAAATCTTCTATATATTTTAAAAAGATTATAGAGTCGTTGTTTATTATAGTGCGGTACGGTACTTTAACACAGTCAGTAGTATAATAATCATAATCATTGCCTATGACATATTTTTTAGAAAGGTCATCATACACGGGATATAGAACAGTATTAGCAAAATCTTTTTCGTAGGGAGGGTCGTTTATATATTGTAATAAATTATAATATTTCATTCTTCCGTATATAGCCACATATTCGATTAGGTCTCTGTAATTGTGGTTATGTCTATCTTGTATTATAGTCTCTGATAGTTCATTATTTCCACCTAATATTTTTGAAATAGCAGGTAATGCCCATGTCGCCCAACGTTTCTCTTGTGTATTTTTAATAGCATTGTCAATCGGTGACACACCGTCTTTGTCTAAGAAATTCTTATGCACCTGAAGAATAGTAGATGTTAGCTTTTCTTCAATCGTTTCTTGTGTTATAACTAATATTTTAGATTTTGGGAAAAGTATTTTATATAAAGGAATGTTGGTAAAATCGTGAGTCCAATTAATCTGAGTAGTCGTAATTGTAATTTCATTTATTCTATTTTTATGAAATTCTAACTTTTCATTGAAGCTATTGAATTTACTGTTTTCATAAAAAAAAGTGCCACACGCAAGATAATCTGTTTTATTAATTTTTTCAAATACAGTAGTATGGTGTGAACTACCTGTTGAATTAGTTTCTACATTATTTAGTGAATTATTTACTAAATTTTTAACGATGGTTGCTATAAAGTTGCCGGCACTACCTGGATGAAACACAATAAAATAATGCGGAAGTATACAAGAATCTAGCATTATTTAAAAAATAATATTACAGTTCTTCTTCAGAAATAGTTTCACGCACGATATTATTAGCTACATCGTATGTAGCCTGGGCGGCAAAATTATCAGCCATTAATGGATCATTTACAAACGATTGATACGCATCTTTGCTTTCCCAAAGAAATATACTAGTTTCTACTAAACCATCAGATGATATGCTTCTATCTCCCATAATACATTTACCTGTTTTTTTGTATGTATTGTAGAAATATAACCTAGTTACTTCTGGAACTACATTTTTGTTTGTCATGCTGTAGAACTCGATATCTACGCTTGGTCTTGTTTGTTTTTTGTTGATGTGGTACATTCATAATCTCCTGTATATACTATTTATCAGTTCTTATTTAGCTAGAATACCCGTAACATCTGCATATCCAGGTTCTTTCACAGCACCCGGATAATATTTTTCTATTAATGCATCATGTATAGGTCCTGCGGTTTTCCCCTTCCAATGTACTGCCGCTGATGTGATCTTAACATTCTCTGGCCACTTCTCAAAACTATACAAACAATAACCATCTGAAAACAGGGTTGCAGATTCCCCACCGTGTGTTTTGCTATTTACTAGTTTTTCTGAGATATTTCCAGCGATGCTACTGCCACCAAGTTTATTTTTTGCTCCCCTACGTCCGCCGCCCATATTCATCGTTATAACTTCTACATCAGGGTGCCCGTGCTCAGGTATTACCCAACCCGGATATATTAAATAAATTTCAACCTGATATTGTCCTTTTCTGAAAAGACATATAGTAGTAGCGTCATCAGTTCTTCTTACTTCTGCATCCCATGGGATTACTATTGGGAATTTAGAATCTACAAACCAAGATATGAAATCTTCTAAAGTATTCCAATCGCTCGGTATTATATAGTCATTGTAGTATGGGGTTGTCATATTTCTGTTGCACTTTTAAAAGTTCTAATTATGTTGTTATTTTTATTATATTCTCGCTGAATAACAAATAGGGTGTCATTAAGATATTGATCAGAGGTCATGTCATACCATGCATCTTTTGAAGCGTAAATCATTATAGTAGTCATTGTCAATCGGTCCTCTGACAAAGAATGAGTGCTACTTACATGTTTTGCTGTTTTTACAATAGTGTTGTTCCAATATTCAGCTACCTCAGGAGCATGTTTTGTCACTGAAAAAAAATCTACACTGGTACTGGGTCTAACTTGTTCTCTAATTACTTGATACATTTTATTTAGCTGAATTTTTGTAATTCATATACCAGTCATAGTTTTCTTTAGCTTGTTGACAAAAGTTAATGTAATCCCATGATTCAGGATTCATAAACTTATTTACTATTTCCATCTGTGACTCTGGGCCAATAGAATGGTCACGCAACATATCTTTTATTTGTGGTATACCAACAAATGATTTTTTCATAAAATCAGAAATATGTTCAAAGCTTAATAAATTTTCATAAAGAACTTCTATTGAAAATGAAGTTGGATTAAATGTCCAATGTAAGTTAATGTTATGTAATTTGCAAATTGTTTCAATGAATGCAAATCTTTCTTCCAACACATATTTTATATTATGTGAGTTTTGAGCTATTTTTTGTGCATTTAATCTGGCCATCCACTTAGTATAATCTTCTTGTGTCACAATGTTGTGTTTGAGTGAGAAATCTGCCAATACTGTATTGGTACTAGCAGTATAGCAAGTGCCCTCATCATTTACATATTCATAACTATCGAACCTAGGCATAGTCATATATACTTCTTTTGGTGCTCCAAAATTTTGTATATAAGCATACAATCTACGAACCATCGTAGGAACTGATGATGACTTTGTCCCTAGTGCAATAAAGGGAAAACTTGGATACAGCGTTTTATGTATGTGTCTGGCCCATTGTTTGTCCGCATCATACCAAGCAGACATAATGTCACACGCTCCTAAAAATATAACATCACTTTTAGCTAATAAGTCCCCGACATATCCTTCAATATTAACATCTTCTCTAATGCTACGACACGCTTGGTATGGAGGAGTACTATGTACTTTTAAGTGAGAGTCCGAAACTTCATTCCAATATGTCATATATTAAATTCTTTGACTGAGCAATACCGAGTAGAAAATAGTGTATTGTCTAACATAATATTATACTGATAACGTTTATTACCTGTATGTTTTATTGGGCTAAGTTCTACTTTAGGCATTACACCGGACTTAATAATTTTGTTAGCAAACTCAGTATCAGGTACCTCTATCATTGCAACAATAACTTTGGCATTGCCAATTGGGCCAAACTCTTTTTCATATTCAAACTGTACTTCATCTCTACCCTGTATGCCATAGCACAAATCAAAGTAGGTTAATTTATCAGATGCTGAATTACTATCAAGTAGTTTACCTTCAACTTGAGTATAAGCAAAGTAAAACTTAAAGTTTGGAACATCAAAACTCCCAATTGCATCCCCATTTAATGGAGTAGTACTAAACTCTAAGTTAGCCTGAGATGTTAACGGCTTTTTAAATTTTATATTAAGATTTTTTACACCGCCAAAAGTATCTACTGCCAAGCTTAATACCTCTGCTAAAACAATAGCATTATTTACATATGGGCGACCATCAAGTGAAAAGAATTTTGATATCATATTATCCTTATTTATTGTCAGTATTTCTACCTCTTAATAATTCAATGTACTCGCTAGCAGGTCTAAGAAACGATTGTCGATTGACCAACCCATTGTTAAGTTTAGATAGTTCATCTTCTATTTCAGATACAATAGGTAAAAAATCTTCAAGGCCTGTTTTTTTAATTCGCATTGTTAAATCAGGATAACCTTCTCTGTAACCTAAAATCTTAGATGTGTTTGTGCCAGTTTTTCCGTATATACGATCATTTAATAAGTCTTGTGACCAATTAGTAAGTGCAGTTGATAATTGAAGTTCAGGAGTGTACTTAAACCACAATGGTACCCCTTTTCTGTTAGTAGCTCTTATGTACTTTTCCCATGAAATTTCATGTTCATTACAACTATGTACCCAATCACCCTTTTCATCATAATTTATCTCGTTTAATCGTTTCCAGTTTATATCACCTTGACCATATATAAAAAATTCTTCGTCAATGTAATCTAAAAATTTTAATTGGGGTAATGCACGTGGTCTATCTGTCTGGGCTATATCTGCAAATTTCATTGCTTCAGTTTCATAGAATTTAGTAACATTTAAATCTACTAGCTTATACTTGGCACCATGTGATTCACATAGAGTAATTGCATAAGATACATCGTATATGTTAGTATCATTTTCAAACCTAAAGATATATGTAGTGAAGTCTAAGCCTGCTTCTAATGAAGCCCTGAACATTACATCACTATCAAGTCCGCCGGACAGCATCAATGCAAATTTTTTATTATTGAAACAGTTGGCTATTTCATTGGCATTAAAAATCAACGAATCTTTGTACGATAGTAATTTTGTATTTTCAGTAAATATTGCAGTATTAAATTTCTGACCTTGATGCCTTTTTGGTTGATAATATTCATCATCATCGTATCTATATCTATACCAATCGTTTTTAAACATTTTTCTTAATCATTTTAATAATTAATCCTGAAGGATCGACTTCCCACCACTGGTGTTGTGTAGTATAATTTTTAGGAAATCTATGATGATTGTTATGCCAGCCTTCTCCCCAGCTAGGCAATGCCCATATCCAATTATTATGACTATGGTCATTTAAATTGTATGTTCTATATGAACCCCACCAAGACTCTTTGTGTCCTGAATAGTTAACCATATTACTCATAATTGCGGCTAGTACAACAGGCATCCAATGCAGGAATATCATTAGATACCATCCACCAATTAGAAACAATGTTAAACTATATACAACTAATAACAAGTTGTAATATCTATGTAAGAACTGGTGATAAGGATCAGTAATGAAATGTTTCATTTTCCATTTCATTTTATCATCTATGGAATACTTCAACAAGAATACTCTCCAACCAGTGATCCAGGGGCTATGAGGGTCACCTTCTTTATCAGACTTCAAGTGATGCTTCAAGTGAATGGCTACCCAAACAATAGAACTACCTGTGTTGGCCATACATCCCAAGAAACTGAGTATCTTCGTAAGTGTCGGATGTGTGGTATAGCTTTGATGCGTCAAATTTCTATGGAATGTTACAACAATTCCTAAACATACATACAAAAAGTATCCCAAAATACTTAAACCTATTGTATCTAAACTCACGCCATAGTTATAAAATCCTACTATACTTCCAATCAGGCTTATAACTAAAAATAGTTGTGTGGTAAGAGTGTTACTAACTAATAGGTGTTTCATAGTTTTATTTATCTTCAAAAAATCTAATACTTTCCCAATCGGGTTGATATAGCTCATCAATCTTGTGATAAATTACCCATTGCTTTGTATAATTAATTGTCACAGGAAATTCTACATGGAATTGCCCATTGTAAAACATACTATTAATATTGCGTTTCTTTTCTATACCAAATCCAGAACGTTTAAAATATGGAATTAATCGTTTATTATAATCATTAAATGTTAGTGCTATTGTTTTCATTCCGTGATCTTTTGCCCAATTTAATTGGGTGGGCAACAAGTTTCTTCCTATAACAAATTTGCCTCGCATCTCTTTATTAAGCCAAGTTCTTACTCCACCCAATGCAACTTTGTCATCAAATTCACTAATGTTAACCCCGGACAATGCTACTATACTATTGTCATCATCTAATAGAACAAACATATCGCCTTTGTTATTTGTAAATCTATCAGATACATAAATTAAGTAGGGAAAGACTGCATTATCATTTTCCCAATCATCCGCCCACATGTTGGTATGACTTGGTTCAGATTTTTCTTCAAATGCATTTTTACAATAGGACAATATCATATCTTTATTAATGATATGATAGTTGTTTTCAAATATGCTTTGTACTTTCATTTTCTAATTAGGCTGATGAATTTTGCAACAGGGTCAAACTCATACCTTTTTATTTGAGTGGTTATTTTGTCAGCATTGGCATGATGATTGTTATGCCAGGCGTCACCTAATATAAATGGCCACAACAAGAAATTGTTTGTACTATTATCTTTTGTTTCAAAATTTCTATAACCATATATGTGAGCAAAATGATTGAAACTGTTTTGACTTAATTGGACTAAGAAGACAGGCAATATCCATGTAAAGTAAATCATCTGTATATCGATAATACTCAATACAACTAGCCATGCAAGTATAATTAACAAGTAGTATTTGTTTATGAACATTTGTTTAGGGTTCATCAAATCTTTTACAATAAACAAATTAGGCTTAGTCTGTACTTCGATGGGTTTAAACCCAAACAATTTAAATCCCATTGTTTTAGGTCCGTGCGGGTCTTTGTCAGTATCACTAAATGCGTGATGTAATCGATGAATATATACCCAACCCAAAGGGCTACCCCTTCCGGTTAGTATTGAAATGAATGTAAAAACCCAATGTAATATAGGATGCATTTCAAAACTTTTATGCGTATAATATCTATGCAATGTCATACTTAACCCAAATATACTGTAGACATAAAATGAAAATATTGTCAACAAAACGTTCGATAGAGTGAAATCAAAGTAAAATAACCCTGTTATTGACGTAATCACTGTAAATAATTGAATCTTGTTTAGGGTATTGGCATTAGATGAGAAGAAGTTCATAGACTTGTATTTATATAAATAGATGACTATGGATGATTATTACCTATTTTTAAACTATAGCCCTACGAATTTACTAGAGACTATGTATTATGAGGCTTCATGTGTTGATAATTATTATTTGAGTCCAGTTAATGTATTAAGGTGTGATGCTAGCCCATATTTGCGAATCGAGTTATCCAAAGTTATAAATGCTCCTTTTACGTGCTGTGGGTTTTTAAAAACATTACCAATGGCTTTATATCCTCCTCATACTGATAAGTTTAGAATTGCAGCCATAAACATGCCACTATTTGAAGAAACATATGGGTTTGATTCTAGTATGTTTACTGGACAAAAGATGGAAGCAGTTAACTATAAAACAAATTATTTTACTATGTTAAATGTGACTAAAACACATTACGTGAAAAATCAAAATCCTGACAAGGAACGTATAATGTTATCTATTGGATTTAAAAATAATAGTTATACTGATTTAAAAGAAATGCATTATAAAAAAGAATTGATTAATGATGTTCTATAAAAAATTAAATATTGATAATTTTGAAGTCATGCGAGTTGAACTTGCGGCGGCAACTATTGATAAAGTAAATGCAAATATAAGATTTTGGGGAGAACATTATTCATGGTTTAAAACAAATGCCCCCACCTTTTATAACTTTATTGAAAGTAGAAAAAAAGTTCCTATTAGAATGTGTAGATTTTATCTAACCCCTGCACACGATTTTTTAGCACCTCATGCTGATGGTACGTCAACTAATAGATCGCCAATAGGATTAAACATACCTATCAGTGGCTATCAAAATACCACTATGGATTGGTACAGTTGCCCGGACAACAACTTTGATAATGGTTATTTGGGATTTAATAAAACATCTGCTAGTAAAATTATAGACCCTACAAAATTAATAAAAATAGATACAACATCGATTGACTGTCCTACTTTTGTTAGGACAGATGTTGTCCATGGAATAACGAATAATAATTCCACTTGCAGATTGGTACTAAGTTTAAGATTCCCGTACTCAATTAAATTTGGTCAACAATTTGAAGATGTAATGGTATTATCGGGACTAAGTCCCGATAATAATTAAGGTGCTACTTTACCTATTGCAGTAACAACTGCGGCGATGCGACCGACAGACATTAACTCTTGCGTAGTCATGCCTTCAGCCTTTAGTGTATCATAATGTGCTTTTACACAGAAATGACATTTACCAACAATGCTTGCGGCTAATGAATACATTTCAAATTTCTTCTTAGATACACCACCATGAGTAGCATATGCATTCATACGTAGGCCTGCAGGTAAACCCTTCATTGATTCGTCACCTGCCATCTCAACAAATGGGTACCAAACATTGTTCTGCCCCATCAAACTTGCGGCTGTCTTTGCGGCTTCACGCTCTACTGCATTCATTAATGGACTGTTCATTTGAATTTCAAATGCTAGTTCACCGTTACCTGATGTAATAGCGGCTGCTAATGCACAGGCGTGTGCATCAACTAAATCTAACCCACTGCGATTAATAACCGCGTCTAAATTTAATTTAATATCTTTAGAATGATCTGGAATAGATTCTTTTATGTTTGCAACCCAGTCTCCGCCTATTGTGATTGGATTGATTTGATTCATAATGTTTCACCACCGATAGCACGATTGCATGGGCATAGTTCGCCTGTTTGCAATGCGTCTAATACACGTAATGTTTCTTCTGGGTTTCGACCAACATCTAAGTTGTTAACTGTAATATGTTGAATAACATTTTGTGGGTCAACAATAAATGTTGCACGTAGTGCCGCACCTGCCGGAGCATAGAATACACCCAACTGTTCGATTAAACTTACGCTACCACGTTCTTCCCCGCTTTGGTGTCGTGCTGTGTCAGCAAACTGAGTGTGGGTGATCTTTTGTAGATCCGGATGTGCCTTTTGCCATGCTGTCTTACAGAACTCGTTATCTGTACTACCTGTTAATAATACTGCATCACGGTCAGCAAAATCGGTAGTCAACTTGTCATATGCTACAATCTCTGTAGGACATACAAATGTAAAGTCTTTTGGATAGTAAACGATTACTTTCCATTTACCTTCAAAACTCTTTTCTGTAATTGTAAAGTATGCATCTTCTGGTTGTCCTGGTTTGACACCTGTAATTGCAAATGCTGTTAATTTATCTCCGACTGTTTTCATAATTTCTCCTTGTGTGTAGTCTGTATGAGTATAACATACTCGTTACTATTTATACAATAAAAAGGGTATATTATTCTTCTGTCGATGCTAAACCATTACTATGCTTATCAGATATTTTTTCAACATCTTGAAACAATCGTTTCTCTTGTGTAGTAAGTTTATCTTTATGTGACCTACGTGGATTACCACATAAAGGACATTGTGGATTACCACAGTCCATAACGTGATGTTTTGCTAAACGATGTGGTTCTTTGATAGATTTATCATGAAATCCTAAACCATGTTGTTTAGCAATACGAACTTGTCTTGCAATTGCTACATCGTTTTTATGACGGCGGTGGCTGTTTATGTATTTTGCTGTTTCATTTGACATTAGTGCCTCTGTTTATAATCGTTTACTGCGGCTTTGATGGCGTCTTCCGCAAGGATTGAGCAGTGGATTTTGACTGGGGGGAGTGCAAGTTCTTCTGCGATTTGAGAGTTTCTGAGTTCGGCAGCTTGGTCAAGTGTTTTCCCTTTGACCCATTCAGTGACAAGACTTGAGCTAGCAATAGCCGACCCGCACCCATACGTTTTAAATTTGGCATCTGT
>Ga0114967_10001696_pt1 | contig 18521 bp, 19 predicted proteins | sample M_130628_MF_Meta_FD_92639 | JGI IMG/M metagenome (GOLD analysis project Ga0114967, IMG submission 92639) | Freshwater microbial communities from Lake Montjoie, Canada to study carbon cycling - M_130628_MF_MetaG | ecosystem: Environmental > Aquatic > Freshwater > Lake | place: Lake Montjoie... | reverse complement strand
TAATCCTTCTGCAATTGCTTCGTATCAATTACGAATCAGGTTTGAAAGTCAGGTTCCTATTGAAGTCCTGCTTCCAATTGCTGCAACTGCCGAACAAGTAAATGAATTTGCACTTGCACTCGCATCCGATGTAAACGTTACTCGAGTACTCACCAGCGATTCCTTAATCCAAGGTGATGTTGTAACGGATCTGCTGCCAGAACAAGGTGTAGCGGCTTCCGCCTTGTATCACCGAATTACGGTTTACTCCAATTTGGAATCTCGCAACAAGGATGCTCAGGGTCTTATAACTAGGTTGCGAGGTGTTTCCGCACCCGTTGAGGGAGTTCTTATTGGCGGGCAAGCAGCAGTATTTACTGATTCGCAAAATGGAATTTCGGATAATTTACCGGCTGTACTTGGTTGGTTGGCACTAGCAACCTTTATCGTTTTATTTCTCTATACCGGAAGTATCATTTTGCCCATTAAAGCTTTGCTTCTAAATATGCTTAGCTTGGGTGCCACGCTTGGATTACTTGTCTGGATTTTCCAAGATGGAAATGCAAACTGGCTAGTCGGAGATTTCACGCTCACTGGGGCCTTGGACACTTCGACACTGGTGTTGGTTGCGATCGTGGCATTTGGCTTATCAATGGATTACGAGCTGTTCCTGCTATCTCGAATTAAAGAGGAGCATGACGCTGGCGCGGACACCATAAAGTCAGTAACTGTTGGCCTACAAAAATCAGGACGCATTATTACTGCAGCCGCCGTATTGATCGCAATTGTGTTTGCTTGCTTTATAACAAGTGGTGTTACGAGCATCAAGATGTTGGGCTTTGGAATTGCGTTTGCCATTATGTTGGATGCGACAGTAGTGCGTGGTTTATTAGTGCCAGCATTGATGCGACTTGCTGGGGATTGGAATTGGTGGGCTCCAGCGCCACTTCGTCGACTTCACAAGAAAATTGGTTTGGCTCATTAACTCCTAACTACCTACTGAAGTCCTAGGCACCATGGAATCTGTCACAATGAACCATGAGCATTAACCAAAACTCGGACTTACGAGTCAACCTGCAAAAGTTTGCCTGGCTATCCATTGTCGTGAGCGTGGTTGTTTTTGGGATGAAAATGGCTGCTTGGTCAGTCACTGGGTCAGTTGGGCTACTTTCAGATGCCTTGGAATCAACGGTCAACATCGTCGCTGCAGTAGTTGCGTTATTTGCAATTCGCGCAGCAATGAAACCTGCGGATGCAGTTCATCATTTTGGTCGAGGAAAAGCTGAGTATTTTTCCGCGCAAATTGAAGGTTTTATGATTTTGTTTGCCGCGCTGATAATTGTTTACACCGCAATTGAAAGAATTATCAATCCAAGGGAACTCGAATCAATTGGTTGGGGATTAACTATTTCAACAGTTGCTGCCGTTGTTAATGGTGGCACTGCGATGATATTACTGCGTACCGGAAAACAGCATCGTTCTCCTGCCTTAGTTGCAGATGGTAAGCATCTACTCACAGACGTTTGGACTTCAGTTGGGGTAATTGTTGGTGTGGGTTTGGTAGTACTCACGGGTTGGCAGCGCCTTGATGGCGTAGTTGCCTTGGCCGTCGGATTAAACATCGTTGTTACCGGAGTTAGGCTGCTTCGTGCAAGTACTGCTGGATTGATGGATAAGGCACTTCCAGATGAAGATCATCTAAAAATTGTTGAGGTACTTCAAAGACATGAGTCGGCAAATGTTAAATTTCATGCCCTTCAAACACGAGAAGCTGGTCGCGAACGCTTTGTATCAATGCACGTTTTAGTTCCAGGTGATTGGACAATTCAAAAAGGGCATGATCTGTCAGAAGTTATTGAAGCCGAAATTAAAGCCTTGCTTGAGCACACCACAGTTTCCACACATGTCGAGCCACTTGAAGATGAAAGGTCTTGGGCCGATGAGCCAGAAGGCCAGCATCGCTGGATTTAACTAAATTCCACAACTTCTTTTGCTACTCGTCGTTCGGTAAAAAATGACATAAGCGGAACGGTGCCTGCGAGCATAACCAAAATAGTTTTACTAAATGACCATTTTAATTTAGTGGACAACATGAATGTTGCGACAACATAAATCGGAAACAAGTATCCGTGAGCCATCCAAGCGGCTCCATAAAATGCTGGCTCTGGATTGCCAATCACGCGCACTGAAATTAAGAACAGCGACAAAACAACTAATACGGTTCCCACGACAAAAGCCATGATTCGGTAGAACATCCACTGCTTTGCAAAATCTTTAGAGTTAAGTGTCATGAGATAAGTCTCCAGTAATACTGGCCAGTTGGGCGTATTGGAGTTCATCTTTTGCCACCCGGACCCACATAAGTCCAACAATTACTGCAAAAAATATCCAGTTAAAGGTGTACGCCACATTTCGCCAGTTCAATCCTTGAACAGGTGGCTCCTTGAAAATTGGTTGCACTGCAATTAAACCTGGTGAATTTGAGTCGGCTATCAAATAGCCATCATGGGCAATAGTTCGTGAATTTTCTACAATCATTTCTGTTGTTAACGGGTTGATTCCATTGGCTAGTTCCAGACCTGGTACATCTTCCCCGGGCTGCATTACGCCAGAAATCGTTTCGCTACCAGTTGCAAGTGGCACCAGTTCTGCGTTTTCGGTAAATCCTCGAACCACACCAAGGCTCGATCCATCTGCTAACTCCAGGATGTCAACTATCCAGAAGCCAATTGGGCCACCAAAATCAACCGTGCTTGCTTGCTCAGAATTTGCATTCGCCATACCTGGCCCATTTGCAATGCGATTTGGCAAAACAATTCGCTCACTCGACTGCCAAGTTCCAGTGACTTGTGTCGAAACTCCAACCGAGGAAATTGGTAAGTAATCGCGCAACGGACTAAGTTCAGAAAAAGATTTTTGTGCTAATTCAATTTTTGGCAAGTAAACATGAGCACGATCCCACTGCCAGTTTGCAAGTGCGAGGCAAGCCAACAAACTAAATACCCCAAGAAAATGAGTTCCGATTAACCTTGCAGTGAAGTGCCTAATCATTTCAGATTAACTTTCAGGTTCTTCCTGCTCAAAGTTAACTTTCTTGATGTGTCTATTAAAACTGAATAGTAAGAAAACGACTGCGATTGTTAAGCCGAGGAAAACTAACCCGCCAATTGCCCCTGGATTAACTTTTGTAGCATCAAAGGAAGTTGCTGATGGAAATGGTTCTGGCGAATTTCCTGATAGTGAATTCAAAAAATTAAACATTTAAGCTCCTCTTAAGCCAGTAAAAAGATCATCTTCATCAACAATCGCACCAATGCGCGAAAACGCAAGTTCGAAGTCTTCCGTTGGCCAGATCTCTGCCATTTTATCACTTGGCACAGCGAACCAAATTCCGTTTGGATCGATTTGAGTTTCATGCGCCTTCAATGCAGCTTCGCGAACATTAAACCAATTCGCGCAATCTATGCGTGTTGTTACCCGATCTGAAGTTAAGTCGTCATCCTCCCATTCATCAAGCCACTCTTGGTATGGCGATTCAATACCAAGTTCAATACATGCATCATGCATGACTTGGACTCGAACTTTAGAAAAACCGTGTTGGTAATAAAGTTTCGCTGCCACCCAGGGTTCGAGTTTTGAATCATATTCTGGATCTGCCGCCTTCTCCCATGCGAACATTGATACTTCGTGCGTACGAATGTGGTCAGGGTGTGGGTAGCCGCCATTTTCGTCATAAGTAGTAATCACGTGCGGTTTAAATTCCCTAACGATTTCAACTAGAGGTGCGCTCACTTGGGCAAGTGGCAACTCCGCAAAACAGCCAATTGGAAGTGGCGGTTTTGGATCGCCATCTGGCCAACCAGAGTCTTCAAAACCAAGCCAACGATGTTGTACTCCAAGAATTTCGGCGGCGCGATTCATTTCCGCTTTGCGCACTTCAAAAATCGAACGCTCACCCAATGTAAATGCTGGATTCAAAATGTCTCCGCGTTCACCGCCAGTGCAACTAACGACCATGACTTCCACGCCTTGGCTAACATACTTGGCTGTTGTTGCTGCGCCCTTGCTGGATTCGTCATCGGGATGCGCGTGAACTGCCAGTAAGCGTAATGACTCACCCTTTTTAGGCTTAACAAACTGCGGAGCTGACATGTGACTATTCTCCACTAACTCGCAGTTCTGCGCGAAACTCCGGCAGCGCCTTGAACGTTCTGGTGAGGTAACGTGAGGTTGTAATGAGAAATCAAACCGAGATACCACAGCACCTGCACGCTCGGTATGGTGTGCGCAAACGGCGAATCGTGCCGATTCTGGTTGGCATCTTGATTGCAGCTGTGGTGTCCGCCGGATTGGCCTTTGCAAATTTCCGGCAACAAAATCCAAGCATTAGCGCCCAACTTTTAGCTTTTGAAGTGACGTCGCCTTCGCAAGTTTTAGTAACTTGGGAAGTTTCCCGCGGACCACAACTGGATACCTACTGTGTCCTTCGCGCGCAAGATATTCGGCGAACCGATGTTGGATACGCAACAGTTCGCATTGCTGCGGGTACTGATTATGAACAATTAACATACGCTCTCGCAACAAACGGTGAGGCCGTTTTAGCCCAAGTTTTGGGCTGTGCTAACTCTGCGCAAATGCGAGTACCACCACCAGATTTCCCACCAGGAGTCAAGATTCCAGAGCAAGTTGCGCCCGGAGTCGCCCCAAGTAGCTAATTACGCGTAATCTCTTTCTGTGAACGAAGTATGGCTGACCCAAGATGCATTCGATCGACTCAAAGCTGAGTTAGAGAATCGAAGCGGCGCGTTGCGAGAAGAAATAAAGGCCCGTATTGCTGCGGCCCGCGAAGAAGGTGACCTAAAGGAAAATGGTGGTTACCACGCAGCCCGCGAAGAGCAAGGCAAAAATGAGGGTCGGGTACGCCAATTAACAAAAATGCTGGAGACTGCTCAGATTGGCACGCCAGAAATCGAAGAAGGAATCGTCTCGCAAGGTATGGTCGTAACCGTTAATTTTCCAGATCTTGACGATACCGAAACCTTCTTACTTGGCTCCCGCGAAGAGGCTGCCCACACTTCAATCGATGTCTACTCGCCGACCAGTCCAATGGGAGCAGCAGTTCTAAACCAAGAAGTTGGCGCCGAAATTTCATACGAAACACCATCTGGAAAAACTCTGCGCATCGTTATCGTTGCGGCTGAACTTTACGTTCCTTAATCACAAAGCAATTTTTTCAAGAATTATTTATTGCGAGTTTTAAAGGCGCGAACTGCAAGTGGCGCAAAAATCGCCAGTAATAAAAATGCATATCCAAAAGCTAGTTCCACTGGGTAGCGCTCTGGAAAAGAATCTCCAAGAAGTGGTGTTGGATTACCAAATAGTTGTCGCGCCGCCAAAGCTAAACTCGAAACTGGATTCCACAGCACGAATGGCTGCAACCAAGTGGGCATTGTGGCAACTGGTGTGAAAATGTTTGACGCGAATGTGAATGGAAAAATCCAAGCTAATCCTGCGGTGCCAGCAACTTCAGAGTTTGGCATGTGCAGGCCAATCCAAGCGCCAACCCATGTGATTGCGTATGCAAAAACAGCGAACATTAGGAAGGCAAGCGCAGCGTCCGCAAAACCATTATTAATTCGCCAACCTACTGCAAGTCCAGTGAGCGAAAGAATTGTGATTACCAAAATGTTTTGAAGTAGCGACGCCAATGTATGACCTGTTAGTACTGCTCCTGGTCGCATCGGTAAGGACCTAAAGCGATCCATAATCCCTTTACTTGCATCTTCGGTGATACCAACTGTGATTCCAGCAACAGCAAACATTACAGTTTGCGCCAATATTCCCGGAATCAAATACTCTCGATATCCCGCTGCCCCGCCTGGGCCAACATCGATTGCGCCACCAAAAACAAAGGCGAACAACAGCACGAACATGACAGGTTGAATTAGTGAAAAGAATAATGACTCTGGAACGCGTGTGATCTTAAGTAAGTGACGTCTGGATACTGCGATGCTGTCGGTGATTAACCAACCCAATCTTGGCCGCGGCGCCATTTCTTGGGTTACCTTTACTGAGGTTTTTAGACTCATCGCTATCGCCTTGCCTTTCGTCCCCGACGACCCTTGGGCGCATCTGGTGTTTGCGTTTCTTCCGTAACATGTCCCGTCAAACTTAAGAAAACATCATCTAATGTTGGGCGGCGCAGCGCAATGTCAGCAATCACAATTTTATTCTCATCAAGTTTTCGCACTACATCCACAATGGCTGTCGAGCCACCAGATACTGGAAGCAGCACAGTTTTAGTAACCTCTTCGATGCTTGCTGGCGCAGAACCAATTTCCTTAATTAACTCAGCCGTCTTTGCTAAGTCTGATACTGCGTCAAGCACGATTTCGATACGATCGCCACCAACTTGGGATTTCAATTCATTAGACGTCCCTTGCGCGATCACATTTCCATGATCCAAAACCACAATACGATTGGCTAATTGATCTGCTTCTTCTAAGTACTGGGTAGTCAATAAAACTGTGGTGCCTTCGGCCACTAAGGCTTCAATAACCTCCCACATGCCTTGGCGACTACGCGGATCAAGACCGGTAGTAGGTTCATCCAAAAATAGAACGTTAGGTCGTCCAATTAGAGAAGCAGCTAAGTCAAGCCGTCGACGCATACCGCCCGAATAACCTTTAATGCCACGATCTGCAGCGTCCGTTAAATCAAAGCGTTCGAGTAGCTCTGCTGCTCTTTTTGCAGCTTCAAATTTACTTAAGTGAAATAGTCGACCAAATAATTCTAAATTTTCTCGACCAGTTAAATACTCATCTACTGCTGCGTACTGACCCGTTAGTCCAATGATATTTCGAACATCATCTTGCTCCGTTGCAACATTAAAGCCGCCCACGATCGCAGAGCCTGTGTCTGCCTGAATTAAGGTAGCTAAGATTCGAACAATTGTGGTTTTACCAGAACCGTTTGGGCCAAGAAGCCCTAGAACGGTGCCTTCTTCAACTTCTATGTCGATGCCATTTAGGGCAACAACTTCTCCAAATTTCTTAGTTAATCCTGTTGCTTTTATTGCCAGAGCCATAGTGGTCTAAATCCTTACGAAATCTGATTTGATGCTCTTAACTTACCAGCGAATCCGCATTAACCCCGACTTCTTGCTCGCCGCTAAATTGTGACAATTAGATTGTTTGCCCCTCTCATGCCAAAATTGGCTAATGCAATCAGTATCCCTTGGCGACATTCATGACGCAGCGCGCTTACTTGAAGGTGTCATACGTCACACCCCATCACTTTCTGCTGGGTGGATTGAAAAGCAATATGGCATTCCTGTTTCTTTCAAGTGTGAAAACTTACAGCGCGCTGGCTCCTTTAAAATTCGTGGGGCATATAACCGAATTGCGCGACTTACTGAACAAGAACGATCTCGTGGAGTGGTTGCAGCCAGCGCAGGAAATCACGCACAAGGTGTAGCTTTAGCAGCTCAAATTCTTGGAATCAAGGCCACAATATTTATGCCGAACGGTGCTCCGCTTCCTAAGTTGCAAGCCACTATTGGTTATGGTGCGAGCGTAAAGTTTCATGGCGCAACTATTGATGAAACTTTGTTGGCCGCATTTGAGTTTTCAGAACAGACTGGCGCGATTTTCATTCACCCCTTTGATCATGAACACATCGTTGCTGGTCAAGGAACTATGGGACTGGAGATCTTGGCCCAAAACCCCGATGTTAAAACTGTTGTTGTTTGTACAGGTGGTGGCGGACTGCTTGCTGGAACTGCGTTAGCAATCAAAAGTCTTCGTCCTGACATTAAAGTGATTGGCGTGCAAGCCGAAATGGCAGCTGCCTATCCGCCATCTCTTGCCGCTGGTTCTCCACAAATGTTGCCCCGAATGGCAACTATGGCTGATGGAATTGCCGTTGGTAAGCCTGGAGTTGTGCCATTCAAAATTATCCAGGAACATGTTGATGAAATCCGAACTGTCAGCGAAGCCTCACTTGCGCGCGCACTTCTGGTCACTTTAGAGCGAAGTAAGTTGCAAGTTGAAGCAGGTGGTATTGCTGCCGTCGCTGCGATCTTGGATGATCCAGATTCTTTTGAAGGCCCAGTTGTTGCAAGTTTGTCTGGTGGAAACATTGATCCACTGCTTCTAAATCGCGTACTAAGAACTGGACTTGCCACCTCGGGGCGATTCTTGATGGTGCAAGTGCGACTTCGAGATCAGCCAGGTGCACTGGCAACCTTGGTTTCCCTGATTGGCGAAATGGGAACGAACATAATTCAAGTTTCGCAATCACATATGAATCCGGCGCTAGCCCTAAGTGAAGTAGATGTTGAACTAGAACTTGAAACTCGCGGCTTTGAGCAACGTGAAGAAATTCTAAATCGCATTATTGGCGCGGGCTTTGATGTGGTTACTCACTACTAATAATGCGAAACTTACTTGATCGATATTTTAGAGATCTGCCACGCGAAGTAGCAGTTCTTACTGCCGTTGCATTTTGTGTAGCGCTTGGGTTTGGAATCGTTGCCCCAATCATCCCGGTCTTTGCACAAACTTTTGAGGTATCAAATTTGGCAGCAAGTTCGGTAATCAGCGTTTTTGCACTGATGCGCTTTCTCAGCGCTGCTCCCAGTGGCTGGCTGGTAAACAAAATTGGTGAGCGCACCGTACTTTGGATCGGACTTAGCATCGTCTCGATCTCGAGCGCATTAGCAGGTTTAGCTCAATCATTTGAACAACTCATTTTTTTGCGTGGAATCGGTGGCACGGGCTCTGCCATGTTTACCGTGTCGTCCATGTCGCTACTGCTGCGTACTGTAGATGCAGCCCATCGAGGCCGGGCTGCCAGCACTTATCAAAGTGGTTTTTTGTTTGGCGGCTTAGCAGGTCCAGCAGTTGGTGGACTGGTGGTTGCAGCCAGCATTCGGGCGCCCTTTTTTGTTTATGCGGCAACACTTGCAGCGGCAGCGACTACTGCATATTTCGCGCTTCCAAAAGGACTTGGGCACCCAAACAAAGATCAATCTGAGAGTTTTGAGAATCAAAATTCCGCCATGCAATTAATGGTTGCGCTTAAGCTCCGGGCGTATTGGACTGCATTGGTTGTGAATTTATCAAACGGAATGACTTCCTTTGGTTTGCGTTCAGCACTGATTCCGTTGTTCGTGGTTTCCGTATTGCAGAAAGGTCCGGAAACTTCGAGCTATGGATTTTTAGCCACCAGTATTGTGCAAGCTTCCTTGTTGTTGCCCGCTGGTCGAATGACTGATACTCGAGGAAGAAAACCAGCAATGGTCATTGGCACGCTGGCTTTAGTAGTTGCAATGATTTGCCTAGTGGCCAGCGAAACCCTGACTGGATTTTATGCTTCGATGATTGCGATGGGTGTGGGCGCAGCTTACTTAGGCGCCGCGCCATCTGCTGTAGTTGGCGACATAGTTGATGGTCGCAAAGGTGGACCCGTTGTTGCTACATATCAAATGATGAGTGACCTTGGCATAGTCGCTGGACCATTGCTCTTTGGTTACCTTGCTGACTCAACTGGCGGATTTGCCTGGCCATTTATTGCCGGCCTAATTGTGGCCAGCGCAACAAGTGTGCTGGTTATGTTTATGCCCGAGACTAGAAAACCAAAACCCGCCGAAACTTTAATTGCTTAACGCGGTCATTTCAGGTAACAAAATTCCGGTGTGGGCATGGCAGTCATAGCCCTTGGGATTCTTGATCAAGTATTGCTGATGATATTCCTCGGCATACCAAAATTTAAATTTTGAAGCATCAGCTAACTCAGTTGTTATCGAATCAAAGCCCTTGCTTTCAAGAAGTGAGTTGTAAGCATCGCGCGTTTGTCTAACCCAGTTTTCTTGCTCTGGAGTAGTCCAATAAACAGCACTTCGATATTGCGATCCAACATCGTTACCCTGGCGATTTCCTTGAGTGGGATCATGATTTTCCCAAAAACACTTCAGCAATTCGTACTCGGAAATTTGATTTGGATCGTAGGCTACAAGCACGATTTCGGAGTGACCAGTAGTGCCAGTGCAAACTAATGGATAAGTTGGCTGAGTTGCACTGCCACCCATGTAACCAACGGCAGTGCTAACTACACCTGGTAAAACCCATAGCTTTTTTTCTGCGCCCCAGAAACACCCCATCCCAAAATACAGAACTTGGGTACCTTGTGGCCAAGGACCACGAATATCAGTACCTAGACTCAAATGTATTTCTGGCAAAGTTCTCACCGGGCTTATTCGTCACCTGAAAATATGGCAAGTAAGCGAAGTAGTTCGGTGTAAAGCCAAACTAAAGTTATGGTCAAACCAAACGCCATGCGCCAAGCTTCTTTTTCAGGTGCGCCCGCAGCAATTGACTGGGTGATCATTTCAAAGTCCATAACTAGCGAGAAGGAAGCTAGTGCAACGCCAGCTACACAAAGCAGCATTCCAAGTCCACCAACACCGTAGAAGCCCCAGCCATCGCCAACACCCACGAAACTAGAGATCATCGAGGCAACCGCAATAACCAAGTAAGAAACCATGGCGACCATGAAAACTTTCTTAAAGCGACCATCAACTTTGATAATTCCTGATTTGTATAAAAACAGCATCGTGCCAAAAGCAATCAACGTGCCCATAACTGCTTGGGAAACTAAATTAGGTGCAATCTCAGCATAAATTGATGAGAAAATTTGGCTTAAGCCACCAAGGAAAACACCTTCAGCTACGCCGTAGGCAAGAACTAAACCAGGGCTAACAGATTTCTTAAAGATATTCACAAATGCTAAAACGAGTCCAACAATCAAACCTACAAAAGTAAGACCGGGCAGGGACCAGCCAACATAAGCGCCAACTAAAAGCACTGCAAAAAGCGTGCCAGTTTTTAAAATGACATCGTCCATAGTCATGCGAGCACCAGCAGCAGCACTATGGTCAGATTTTGCTTGACCAAGATTTAAATTCTGCTCGGTAGCTGGGTTAGTTCCCAAACTTTCACCGGTTGCGCGAATTAGTACTGGATTACGACTTGCCATGATTTCCTCCTGTGGGACGTCAAGTTAACGTCACCATGAACGTACTTCTTCCCCAAATATAACCCGTTAAACCAGAGTTGCGCTATCGCAATACTTAAGGTTGGCGCAAAAACCTAATCCAATTGGTACCCCTGGTCGGACTTGAACCGACACTGGCACGATTTTAAGTCGTGTGCCTCTAACCGATTGGGCTACAGGGGCGTGGCTTTTTACAACGCCTAATCTTGACAGGAAACCCCCGAAGTTCCTAACTGGGGTTGGAAATTAGGCCTCTGGCTATGCCGTCCAGAATGTCCCGCTCGGATACTACGACTTCGCCCAGACCAGTTCGGATCATGATTCGATCAAGCACTAGTGCGCCACTTCCAATTACATCTATTCGGCCCTCATGCATTGGACCAAGCTTTGCCCGCTGGGCTCTGGTCATAGCCAGAAGTTCTCCAGTTATGCGATGAATATCCGGCGCGGATATCCGGCTTCCATGAATTGCAGTCGAATCATATTCACTAAGTCCCAGCGCGATTGCTGCCACAGTTGTAACGGAACCAGCTAATCCGATCAAACTATGTGCCTGCGAAATTGGAACTGATTGGTAAGCCAAATCAATGGCCGCATCTATGTCGGCAATGGCTGCTGCGATTTCTTGCGGTGTTGCAGGATCGCTAATTAAGTGTCTTTCGGTCATTCGAACACAACCAACATTTGTGCTTATGGCTGCAGTAGGCCCAGTTGTGCCGAGCACGAACTCCGTTGATCCACCACCTATGTCAACAACTAAATAAGGCGCGGCAGGTGGCTCCTGCTCATTAACTAAATCTGCAGTTGCTCCCAAAAAGGAAAGCTCTGCTTCCTCATCACCGCTGATAATGTCAGGTTCGATTCCTAGACGACTCAACACGCCATCCATAAATTCGCTTCGGTTCAAAACGTCTCGACTCGCACTTGTCGCAACAAATCGAACTCGTTCTGGTTGGTGTTGCGAAATCAGCAAGGCAAACGTTTCTATTGCTGCAAAAGTTCGAGCAAGTGCTGCTTGCGAAAATTCACCAGTTTTATCTACACCCTCACCCAGTCGGACAATCACCATGGTGCGAACCACATCTGTAAGGGTGCCATTTTCGATATCTGCAATTAGCAGCCGAATGGAATTTGTGCCGCAATCAATTGCCGCTACTCGCACGATCATCACCTCCACATGGACCGGTTTGGCCCCAATCTTTGAGCATCGCTAACGCCCGATCACCGAGTGGATTTACGCCCGGTCCCGCAGCCAACGAGTGACCTACTAAAACATGCAAGCACTTGACACGGGTAGGCATACCTCCTGCACTTATTCCAGCAATTTCTTCAACGTGCAAAATTGCTTCCCGTTCTTGTAAATATATTTCGTGCGCACTCTCATAACTTTTTGCTAGCTCTGGATCAGATCCCAGTGCATCTGCAAGCTCGTTCATAATGCCATTAGCTTCCAGGGTTCCAATCGCTCCCGTGGCTTTCGGGCAAGTCATGTAATACAAAGTTGGAAATGGTGTGCCATCTTCTAACCGTGGCGAAGTCTTCAAGACATCTGGTTGCCCACAACTGCAGCGGTGCGCAACTTCAATTACGCTTCTTGGTTCCCGACCTAGCTGGGCGGTTACTGCCGCAAAGTCCGCGGGTGAAAGTGCACTCACTATTGCGGCATATCGTCAGAAGGTACAACTAATGGATCATTTTCTAGCGCGGGCTGATCTGCCAATTTAGTACTGGTCCACAATTTGGTGTACCAAGCTGCATCATTGTTTGGAACCAGTGCACCTGGAACACTGGTAATCGCAGTATTTGTCTCCTCGTCTAAAACTACAAAACCAATTTCACCTGGAAAAACATAATTCAGCCGCTCTCGAGCAAGTGCCTGAATGTAAGCGGGGTCTGCAAGGCGCGCTTTGCGATTGTTTAGTTCGTCAATAACTGATTGTTTTGATGCAACTTGTTGTTCTAGAATCTTGATCTCGCGGCGTTCTTGGATTAACGAGCGAAGTGGCACAGCTAACATCAGCATGACAAGTACCCCGACAAGTACCAGCGCAATGGCTCGAAAATTTACTCGGGGGGAAACTCTTGGAGAAGCGGCCACTCCTTAATTCTGCCTTGCTTAACCCTTGAACCTAGGGAATGCACCGCGACCTGCGTAACGCGCCGTTGCCTCTAAATCTTCTTCGATGCGTAAAAGTTGATTGTATTTCGCCACTCGATCGGAGCGAGCTGGAGCGCCGCTTTTAATTTGACCACAATTAAAGGCAACTGCAAGATCGGCGATTATGGTGTCTTCGGTCTCACCTGATCTGTGGCTCATCATGGTGGCAAAGCCTGCGCGATGTGCCATTTCTACCGCTTGCGAAGTTTCGGTCAACGATCCGATTTGGTTTACCTTGACCAGCAGCGCGTTTGCTGATTTCAATTCAATTCCGCGAGCAATTCTTTGGGTATTGGTTACGTAATGGTCATCACCAACAATTTGAATTGCATCTCCCATTTCGGCAGTGAAGTTAACCCAGGAGTCCCAGTCATCTTCAGCAAGTGGGTCTTCAATGGAAACAATTGGAAAATCTTTTGCAAGTTGAGCATAGAGTTCAATCATTTGTTCGGTCGATCGTGATTTACCTTCAACCGTGTATTTACCATCACTATAAAATTCTGTTGCAGCCACGTCCATCGCAAGTGCTACGTCAGTGCCTAACTTAAATCCCGCTTTTGTAATCGCCTCGGCAATAAGTTCTAGTGCTGCCCGATTGCTTGGCAAGTTTGGGGCAAAGCCACCTTCATCGCCCAATCCAGTTGAAAGTCCTTTCGATTTCAAAACACTTTTTAGGCAGTGGTAAACCTCAGCGCCCATTCGCAGTGCGTTATGAAAAGAATCGGCTCCAATCGGTGCAATCATAAATTCTTGAAAATCTACATCGCTATCCGCATGAGCGCCGCCATTAATAATGTTCATCATCGGAACTGGCAGCACCTTGGCGTCTGGGCCGCCAAGATATCTATAGAGCGGCAAATCTGCCGAAGTCGCTGCCGCTTTAGCTACCGCCATTGAGACGCCAAGTATGGCGTTTGCGCCCAAGCGAGATTTGTTAGGTGTGCCATCCAAGGCAATCATGGCTTCATCTACTAGTCGCTGGTCAGAAACTTCCATGCCCTTAATTGCTGGAAAAATTTCCGCCTTAACCGCGCGTACTGGCTGCGTTACACCTTTGCCAAGATAGCGAGGTTCACCATCTCGAAGTTCCGCCGCTTCAAACGCACCAGTGGATGCGCCAGATGGAACGCCGGCTCGGCCCATGGTGCCATCTTCGAGAAATACTTCAACTTCAACAGTTGGATTTCCGCGGGAATCTAAAATCTCTCTGGCTCTTACATCAGCAATACTTGACAACGGATTACTCCAAAAGTTCACAAGATTTCTACGAGGCTTCCTCGCTAGTTCACTATTCTAGTCAGCGGTTTAAACAGTTTGCCAAGATTGGCAACTACAAGCCTTCTACTTGGCGAATGCGCTTGCGATAGCGCATCATTTCAGCGCGCAGCACAGATTCTGCGTCAAGATCTTGTTCGCGTGCCAACTCAACAGTTGCTACGAGCAATGCAGCTACTTGCTCTTGGGATACTTCGCCAATAATGTTTCGAAGCGCTTCTTTCATTTCCGGATTGCCCAAATCAGCGTCAAGTTTTCTTGAGCGATAAATCAATTGGGTTGCAAGCTGCAATGCTGGCATGGCAGAAGGTACGCCATCGGTTACTGATTCACGTTGCTTTTCAGTTTCTTTTATTTTTGCCCAGTTCGCCTCGAGTTCTTCATTCGTGGTCACAACTAAATCAGAAAAAACATGTGGATGACGTCGTACCAACTTATCGACGACTCCTTGCGCAATGGCATCGAGCGAAAAGTCTGGTTCAATTTCTTGTGCGATTCGAGCATGGAAAACTACTTGTAGCAACAAATCTCCAAGTTCTTCGCGAAGGGAAACCAAGTCTCCTTGATCCATCGCTTCCAAAGCCTCGTAAGTTTCTTCAAGCAGGTAGCGCGCCAAGCTCTCGTGAGTTTGCTGCGCGTCCCATGGACAACCACCTGGACTGCGGAGTTGGTCCATAACCTGAACCAACTGGTCAACAGGTGTAGGCATTGATTATTGACCAGTTAGGTTTTGAAGTGGCACAGCCAAAGTGAAATCCCCCGGTGTGCTCTTCAAGTTATATGGATCCCAAGTACCAAAGCGTGGATTCAGTTCAACGCCAATTTCTTGACTTAATTTTGTGAAGTAATCAATCAAGGCATTGGTTCGGGTTTGCGTGTCCGCACCTGGAGCTATTTTTTCCATGAGTGCACGCTGCAGCAAAATTTCGTACATAAATCCATCGACATCATCTGCTGGAACTGCCTGGCGACTTACTAACTGCGCTTCAATAGCATCCTGAGTGAATTGCGCGAAAATTTCGTCCCGATAATTTGCAACTTCAATCTCGGTAACTTTAATTCCTTCTCGTGCCACGACCTCGCTAATTAGCGACACCAAGATGAAGTGATCCACTACGCGCTGATTAATCTGGATCAAACTTGGCACTTCTTGCAGCAAATTGGGATCAGTTTCCTGAATTTGGGTGCGAACTTTGTCAACTCGTTCGGCAACTTGCGCAGATGTGATGACCTTGCCGTTAACGATGGCGGCACTGCCAGCAAGCTTTGGCGTATCAGCGCAACCAGTAAACGCAACAGCGCTTAGGACCGTAACTGCAATTAACCGAAACTTCACTGATTATCCTCTCGAGAACATGTCACTTTATTTTATTAGGGAGCAGCAACAACTGATGCCACCCAGGTGTTAACCCATTCCACTAGGTCAATATCCGCTGATTTAGCAACCGCGCCAATTAACGAATCATTATTCTTGCGAGGCACCACAATCGTACGTGTTGCAGGTTTAATTACTGATCCTGGGTAGAGGCGATTCAGCCGCAGAATCCGCGACTCTACTAATTCAACTGGCGAAAATTTGACATGGGTTGCCGTGGCAATAACTTCGGTGATGCCCACAGCCTGGAGCGCGACCCGAAGGCTTGCAATTGAAACTAAAGTTTCAACTGGAGTGGGGAGTGAACCGTAGCGATCAGCTAGTTCTTCAACTACTCCAAGTACGTCTGCTTGGGTTCGAGCATTTGCCATGCGACGATAAGCCTCGAGCCGTAGTCGCTCCTCAGGAACGTAATCATGCGGCAAGTGCGCGTCAACTGGTAACTCAACCTTGATCACCTCGTCAACGACCGATTCAGAACCAGTTTTAACTTCTTCCACGGCTTCACTGACCAAACGCACATAAAGATCAAAACCCACATCAGCGATGTGGCCACTTTGTTCCCCACCCAACAAATTTCCCGCACCACGAATTTCTAGGTCCTTCATAGCAACGGCCATTCCGGAACCTAAGTCTGTATGCGCGGCAATAGTTGCCAAGCGATCATTGGCATTTTCACTAAGTGGGCGATCTGGTTCATATAAGAAATAGGCATAACCACGCTCGCGACTGCGCCCAACACGACCACGAAGTTGGTGCAGTTGAGATAAGCCAAAAGTATCTGCCCGATCAACAATCAAAGTATTTGCATTTGGTATGTCCAAGCCACTTTCAATAATTGTGGTGGAAACTAAAATGTCGAATTTATGTTCCCAGAAGTCAACAATTATTTGTTCGAGTGTGTGTTCATTCATTTGGCCATGAGCAACAGCAATTCGAGCGTTCGGCACAAGCTCTACTAATTTACTGGCAACTCTATTAATACTTTCGACTCGATTGTGGACAAAGAAAACTTGACCATCGCGAATTAGTTCTCTATGAATTGCTGCCTTGATAAATTTTTCATCATAAGGTCCAACAGTTGTCAGGACTGGCTGTCGCTCTTCTGGTGGCGTCTGAATAGTCGACATTTCTCGTAAACCAGTAACCGCCATTTCGAGCGTGCGTGGAATTGGTGTTGCCGACATAGTTAGCATGTCTACATTTGTTCGTAACGCCTTTAGATGTTCCTTGTGCTCAACACCAAATCGCTGTTCTTCATCAACGATTACCAGACCTAGATCTTTAAATCTAACTTCGGGATTGAACAACCGATGTGTTCCAATCACTATGTCAATTGTCCCATCTGTAATTCCAGTAATTACATCTCGGACTTGGGCATCACTTTGAAACCTAGAAAGCGCTGCAAGCTTTACGGGAAATTGCGCATACCGACGTGAAAAGGTTTCAAAGTGCTGCTGTACCAACAATGTTGTTGGAACTAAGATGGCAACTTGCTTACCGTCTTGCACTGCCTTAAAAGCTGCTCGCACAGCTATTTCAGTTTTTCCATACCCAACATCACCACAAACTAATCGATCCATAGGAACGTCATTTTCCATGTCTCGCTTTACTTCATCAATTGTGACTAATTGATCTGGCGTCTCAACATATTCAAATGCATCTTCAAGTTCTCGCTGCCATGGACTATCTGGCGAAAAGGCAAATCCTTTGCTCGCCATGCGAGCTGCGTAAAGGCGAATCAGTTCGCCCGCAATTTGCCGCACTGCGCGTCGGGCGCGAGATTTAGTTGCAGCCCAATCACCGCCACCAAGTCGGTTTAAGCTTGGCGCTTCCCCACCGACATAACGCGTAACTTGATCAAGTTGATCACTTGGCACATAAAGGCGATCACCTCGTTGCCCGCGCTTACTCGCCGCATACTCAATCACTAGATATTCTCGAGTTGCCGTTGCTACGGTTCGCTGTGACATTTCGATGTACTTACCAACACCATGTTGCTCATGCACGACGTAGTCCCCACTTTTTAAGGTGAGTGGATCAATAACTGCTCGACGTTTGCTTGGCAGGCTTCGATTTTCGCGAGCGGTGTCTCGACTTCCAAATAAATCAACTTCAGTTATAACTACTAGTCCAGCGCTGCGAATGTGAATTCCACGATCCTGGTGCCCTACCGTTACTTCCACAACTTCTTGATTAAGCTCTGTTGAAAGTTGATCAGTTTGTCGAGCTGGGATTCCAATTTCCATCAGAGTTGCAACTAGCCGCTCAGTTGAACCGTGACCTGCCATTACGACAACTACGCTTTGCTTTTGTTTCCACCAACTTCGAATATCAGCTGCAAACTCTGTTACCTGCGAGCGATATTCCTTAGTTGCTTCAATGTTTGGAATTTCATCTTGTGGGCCTGCAAGTACTGAAAGTTCGAGCCACGCTCGAGTGGAATATTCCTGCTTCAACTCTCGGTAATCTCGGAAAGCACTTGCGCCAAGATCGATTGGCGTAACGTTTCCAGAGGTGGCATTACTCCATGATGCATCTAAAAATTCTGCGCTAGTTGCCACTAGTTCGTGCGCCCGAGTTTCCAGTCGCTCTGGCTCAACTTCAATTACGACGGCTTGTGGATCAACCAAATCAATTAGCATTTCCAGTTTCGGAACTAAGACTGGAATTAAACTT
>Ga0114967_10001693_pt1 | contig 18534 bp, 11 predicted proteins | sample M_130628_MF_Meta_FD_92639 | JGI IMG/M metagenome (GOLD analysis project Ga0114967, IMG submission 92639) | Freshwater microbial communities from Lake Montjoie, Canada to study carbon cycling - M_130628_MF_MetaG | ecosystem: Environmental > Aquatic > Freshwater > Lake | place: Lake Montjoie... | reverse complement strand
ATTATGGATTTTTAATGGCAGACGCCAAACAAATTATCCTGAAAGATTTAACAGGAAAAAGAATAAATATTAAAGCTTCAGATGTAACGTCAAGGGTACAGCAAAAAAACAGTTTGATGCCAGAACCAACCTCGATGGGCTTAAAAGAAAAAGATTTGTCGGATTTAACTGGCTATTTATTGAGCTTAAAATAAAACTGGAGATAAAGAATAAAAAGACTCCAAAAAAGTCAACCTGAATGATATGAAGGTTGACAAAAACCCTTTTGAGCCCGCTGAAGTATGTTAGTTTAGCCGAACTGCTTCTCGTAAAAAGTTTACTTAACGGCTTCGAGATGAAAAGGCATTTTTTTACCCTTTCATTTCGAAGCCGTTCTGGTTTTTTCTAAAGACAAATTTAGTTTATTAGACTCATGTTTTTATTCCAATTTGTCTGAAATCAAATAGTTTATAACAAAATGCCTTCTATTTCACTATATTCATTTACAAATGCAAATGCCAATTATATCTTCTTACCACCAGGTTCTTTTAATAATGCAAGAAGGTCAGGAAGATGTTTTTCATAAACTTGCCTAGGTGTTGCATCTTTTTTTACACAAATCGAAGCGGCCTTCCCTACTACCTCGCCCATCATTCCGCAAGTTCGCATTACTCTTACTGGCCCGAGTCCTGTTTTTGTTACGCTAATATTTCTACCAGCCATGAATAAATTACTTACGTTTCGACTATAAAGTGTACGATAGGGTGCCCAAAAGAGACCTCCATATTGATACTCTGCTCCTCTTGTGTAATCAGAGATGAATTCCATTCCTTCTAAACCTTCTTTAAATTCTTTTTTTGGTGTATGTAAATCAACGTGCCAAGAACATGGAAAAGCACCATCTTCAAATTTGGTTTGTTTCTTAAAATCTTCTGCATCCAAAACAACATCACCCATCAATCTACGAGATTCTCGTTTGCCAGCAATGTATGCCGACCAGCCCAAACGATGGTTGGGATACATTTTATCAACATTTTTAATTACATCCCATGCTCCATACATAGCTCTAAAGTTGTGGTCTCTAATTTGCTCAATTTCCGTAACTTGATTTTGATTAAAACCGCTTTCCCAGTACCACATATTAGCAAAAGATTGAAGACCTTCTGCACCAAAAGTTTTTACGCCTTTACGGCCAGGGAATGGCTTATCAGCTAAATCTAATGCCCAAGGACATCTTGGAAACGGTTGGACGAACTCACCTATTTCACACTTCATAGCCAACGCACTTTTATCTTTACATTCACACTTCAATACCTCTTCTTTATTTGTGGCATCAAGTACATTGAATAGATTTGAACTGCCCATTAGATTTTCAACTTTATATTCATGGTCAGCCCCTGCCTTAAAACCTACAACAGCATCGCCAGTGCAATCTGCAAAAAACTTAGCTGTCAATCGTTTTTGATGGCCAGAACGAATATTTTGAATCACAATTGCACTAATTTTATTGTCATTCATGACTACTTCAATTGCCCTATTTTCGATAAATAGCTTAATATTAGGTTCACGCTTAACTATTTCTAATTTCAATTTATCGTCATAATAATCGGCACTGACACCATTGAAAACCTGTCCAGAACCTTTCACAATATTTGGCAAAATTTCACTCACGATATCGCCAACGTGTGGATACGGCTGCTTATTGGTATGTCCTTCAGGCCATACTCGCACTTCTGAGCTACCGTTTCCGCCTAATACAGGTCTATCTTGCACCAAGGCAACTTTTACACCATTCCTTGCAGCTGAAATAGCAGCACAGGTTCCTGCCAAACCACCGCCAATTACTATCAAATCAAATGCTCCACCATCAACAGGTTTTTCGGGTAGCCCTAAAAGTTTACGTCTAAATTTGGTTAGAGCGGCAATATCATCGATTGGTTGAAAATTGACATCTTTACAAAATAAAATAGCTTCGCATCTACCTTCAAAGCCAGTTAAATCGTGTAATGCTAATTTTGTCTTTTTCCCTACTTTTACTGTTCCACCATCATGCCAATGCCAATCCGCACCTTTTGTACCAAAGGTTTCTTTTAAGGGTTTATTATTGACTAATAATTGAAACTTCCCAGGAGTTCCTGGAGCATTCCAATGAGCCACCCAATCTTTGGTTCGTACCCAAACACGATAAGTACCTTCCGTAGGAAATTCTATTTCGGTAGTAGCGTCTTCTACAGGTATTCCCAGTCCATGAGCCAATAAATATGGGCTACCCATTTTTTCCATTGATTGCTGGTCTATATTCCAGCCACCAAAATTCGTAAATTGCTCTGCTTCAAGAAAAACAAATTCTTTGTTAATTTTTCTGTTTGAAAATGCCTTAGTTTCTGTTAAACCTCCAGCCAAAAGCATCAAACTGGTATTGCCTAATGCTCCGATAAAACTTCTTCTTTTCATATTTTTAATATTTAGTCCTTTTCTTAAAGTTTTTAGAATTGAAATCAATAGTAGTTGAGTTTCCGAAAGGTTTGATTTAGGCAAAAATAAAAGTCAAAACTTTTGGGTGGGGTTTCAATTAAACTACTATTGGTTTTGAGCCAATAGTAGTTTAATATTTTATAATTATTTGTATGTCAGCCAGGTTGTAGCCTTACAATCTTTATTGGCAGAAAACCTTATCCAGCGTGCCTGAAAGCCTGAAGGAAAATTGAAATAAATTGTTTCATTGGGTTTAACGATTACTTCTTTATAATTAATCCAAGGCCCATGGCCTATGGGTTCTACCTGAATTGTAAATGTTACTGCTTCTTTTGAGTCATGCGATATTTTAAGATTCTTTTTATCATAAAAACCAATCAAATAAGGGTCCGAGTGAGTTCCAACTTTTACCTGACTGTCCTTCCAAGGTCCACCTTCTCCAACGACTTTTCCTAATTTCCAAAGGTCATCAATTGTTCCTGCCCATATTTTTGCTTTGCCATCATCAGAAGTGATGATGTGTTCATTTTTAGGTCTTTGGTTGTCAAGCCCTGTCATGACCAATAAGCCACGATAAGAGGCATAATCATGAATACTAAGTGAATGTGAAGCTACAGGTCTAATTTTAGCAAATCCATCGGCATTTTCAGCTGGCAATTCATAAAATGTACCGTGTGCATTAAGTAAGTCACGTTCTGTGGCTACTTCACGACAAATTCTTAAAGCGGCTTGTTGAGTTTTAGCCGTAAAGGCCTGATTCCCTTTTGGAAGTCTCCATCTTCTACCATTGTCATCAACAATAAGCACCGAGGCAGCATCAACCGTAATCACTTCCCTTGGGATTGCAAATTTTTCACGAATGAACTGAGTCATTTTTGGGTCTTCTTTTTTTGTCAAGTGCATAGCACTATCTAATTCATAGTAGCCATTTTCTGTAAAATTTTCATTACTAAATTTACCAGCCAAAACACCTAACTTTCTACGATTGTTGCCCAAGCCATATAGAAGTCCACCAGAATAAGTGGAAGCATCGACAGTGGATAAACCATCGAATTGTTTGTCTTTGGTTACCTGAAAATGAGCAACATCACTGTAATTAAAATTAACCGTTGCTTTGGTGGCTCGATTACTTTTTACACGTATCCACTCTCCCTTATCACTCATTGCGAAAGTAACTCCAACTGCTTGACCTGCACCCACTTCTACTGACCTTAAGGTTTTCCAATTTCCTTTGCCATCAACGTCGGTTTCAAAGCTGAATTTAACCTTTTGACCTCCATCATTTACTACCCAAGCCATCCGTTGTTGCCAACCTGCAAATAGAAATGGTTCGGAAAAAGCATTTGCCTCAATTTTTTCAGAAAGCCAAACAGCCCCTTGAGCTGTATTTGGCCCTAAATTATCAGGTGTAGTGAGTGAAGTAAACCAAAGGTTTGAATTGGATTGTCCTGGTCCTTCGATGTTTCCTTTGGTACTGCGTTTGTTCAAAAACTCTTTCTGTGCTGAATCATCACAACCAAAAACCAAACCATTATTCCATCGGGTGAAGTCGCCGATTACTTTGAGATAAGCAGAACGTGGGCGAATACCAGCAGTATTTTTTGATGTAAATGTCTGTGGAAAACGCCAAAAAAGCCCGTGCATGGTCATGAGATAATCAGGCTTTTCGGTAGTACCGATGTCACGAATTCGAGGCCATTCTGTATTCCAACCGTGAGCCCCATCGTAGCTGTGGCTAGCTTTTGGCAGGCGAAAGAACGACCATTTGCCATTGTCTCGGACACCCAGCAAAACTGATTTATGGTCCCAGCCTGTTGCCCAGATTGGGTCAGTTGCAGGATTGTTATTACCATAAATTCCTCCTGGACCTGTTACCTCCACAAATTGATTACGACGTATTACTTTCCAGTCCTTACCATTCCATTCGGCCAAAACACCTGATTGTATATCAAACTGTTTTAGTGCCAAAGAACCTGATTCGCCATTATTTGAATAAACCATTACACCTTGACCAGAATACGCGCCTTTGCCGTGTGCACCAGGAAGGAGTGTTCCATTGAAGTTATTCTGAGTATCGTCATGCTTTTTTTCTTTAACGTTGCCATCTTGATAAAGCATTTGGGTTTCGAGATTTTTAACATCTAATTTGTAAAAACCTTCTTCCATGGTGGCAATTAAAAGCTTGTTTTTAGGGTCAGACAAATCACGAGCTAAACCTGTATAACGGCCAGGTGCTTGGGTATATGGAATGGTACGAATATTACGGTTTGCATCAATAGCATAAGGCCCTATAAACAACTGATTGCTCTCTTTATGAATCATTCTGTTGGCAGGTGTTCCCCCAATACTTTCTGGTCTGATTATTCTGTTCAAATCTGGTGAAATTTCATATAATTTATCGGAAGAACCGAATGGTAAATGTGGGCCATAGGTTACGACCCATAATCGGTCTGCCCATGGTACTACCGCACCAGTACCACATTCACCTTCATTGTTATAATTAGCCAAATGAGGATAAATACCGCTAAATTGGGGATAAGAAGTTCTTATTTGGGCGTGTGATTTGTCAATAAACAAACAAAGTGCTAAACCAATTAAGAGAAGTTTGATTTTATTTATTTTCATTTTATGAATTTCAATGTTATTTGGTTTGGGCATCAGAATTTGTAGTTTCCCCCATAGAAATTCAATATCCGCAATCAAGTTTTTTGGATTTCTTTCTCCTGTGGGGGTTTAACCTTTAGTAACCCTCGTTCTGCTTCATATTGGTATTGATTTGAATCTCAGAAGTTGGGATAGGCCATAAATATTGACGGTCATCCCAAGTTGTAAGTACCAAGTTCTTAATCAGTCCTGTAGCTGCCATTGCTGTAAAATCAGGTGTACCGTCTTGGTCAATTGAAGGGGTACCGGCGAAAAACCAAAGGTTTTTATCTACTAGTTTTGACTTCAAATCAGCAGGGTCAAGTATTCCATAAATTGGGCGATTGAGTACTTTACCTGCTATTTTCCAGCGAATGATGTCCATATAGCGTAGTCCCTCAGATGCCAATTCCATTCTACGTTCCATACGAATTTCACGGCGAAGTTCGGCTTGGACTTTCGTTTTAATCGCAGGATAGGTTGTGGCTGTAACAGCTACTTTATATGCCCTTGCTCTAACGGCATTGACAGCCGAAAGTACAGTATCGTCAATCTCATTGAGTTCTGTTTTAGCTTCGGCATACATCAACATTACCTCGGCTAATCTTATAATAAAATGTTCTGTTTCGATTAGTCTACCATTGAGCAACCAAGAATCATCTACTCTTTTTTTCCAAACTAAACCATTAAAAGAAGCAAATTGAGCATTAGCTCGGTTGTCATTATTTGTTACCTTGGTATTACTGCTCAAGCGAGTTACTTGCAAAGCGGTAGGGTTTGGGTCGTAAATAAAACCAAGGTGAGGCGTACCAAACTCAACAATGGTTGCGGAGCATCTTGGGTCTCTATTTGTAAAAGGATTTCTTGGGTCATATAAAGAGGACTTGTCAATCGTTTTACCATCGGTACATAAATAAGCACAAAACAAATCCCAAGTGGGATTTTGGGCTCCGAATCCACCTGCATTTCTAGTGATAATATCGGAAATTGGGCCTACGGTTTGTTTTAATTCTAATGAACGAGGAATGGAGAAAATTACCTCCTTTGAATTTTTCGTACTTTGAAGAAATAAATTCGAATAATCAGGATGTAAAGTAAAAGCATTCAAATCCATACAGGCTTTAGCTGCTTCAGCGGCTACTTTAAAATCGCCCTCATAGAGTGCAAATCGAGCTTTTAGTCCCATAGCTGCACCTTTAGTAGCTCTTTTTACGGCAGTAGTAGCATAAGACGTTGGTAAGTTTTTTATGGCAAAATCAAAGTCTTCGTAAATTTTGGTAGTAACCGTTTTTTTATTTGTTCTGCCGATTGAGTATGCTTCTTCGATAGAAACTACTTGGTCAGTATATACAACATCTCCAAAATGGTTCACTAATTTGGCATATTGAGCTGCACGATGAAAGCGAGCTTCTGCAACGTAAATATCTAATTTTGATTGTGCTACTTTTGACTTAGTTACATCGCTATTTAAAGCAACTATTGCTCTATTTGCTCGTGCGATAGCTTTATAAGAATTTCTCCAAAGACTTGTTGAAAAATCCCATTGGCTGGTTATTGTACCTGACTTGACAGGAGTAAGAGACTGACGGTAAAAGCCATCATCTGAAAGATAATTATTACTTAAATCCTCGTCCCATTGCCACCAATCTATGCGGTATAAGTCATTGAGTGCCAACTGGATTTCTGTTTCATTTGAGTACCACTTTTCAGCAGAAGGTTCTGCCAAAGGGTACAAGTCTAAGGAGTTTTGGCAAGAAGCAAACAAAAGTATGCTCAAAACTGCTGTTAATATTTTTGATTTCATTTTATTTATATTTAAGCAAATGAATGAATAAATTTTAGAGAGATTTCTTGACACCTCATTTTAAAAACTGATATTAAATCCACCAATCACAGTGGTAACAATACCAAATCCCTCAGGATCCCAGCCTTTAGGGTATTTGTTAACCGTAAAAACATCAGAAGCATTTACATAAAATCGTATGTTATTAGACATGATTTTACTTGAAATGTTTTTAGGAATTGTATAGCCTAATGCGATGTTTTTTAGACGAAAATATCCTCCATTGAATAACCAAAAGTCAGATTGCGTACGGTTAAAGCCTTTATTTGTTTCAGTGTATCGAGGATATTTAGCAGCAAGGTTTTGGTCTGGTGTATTATTTATACTCCAAGTGTTACCATCTAAATAAACAGGGAATACACCCCAGTTTTCAGCATTATAATCTGTATAATCAAGATTTGAAACTTGCTGATAACCTATCCCTTGAAAGGTAATACCCAAATCAAAATTGCCATATTCTAAGCGTACATTACCACCATACATCCATTGGGGTAATGAGCCGCCTAATAGCACACGATCATACTCTGGAGATATTTTACCATCTGGAACTCCATTTGGTCCACTAATATCAGTATATTTAAGATCGCCAACTTTTACAGTATTGCTTAATTTAGGCGAATTATTTAGGTCTTCTTGTGTTTGATAAATGCCTTCTGATTTATATCCATACCACTCATCAAATTGGCTACCTTTTTTCTTAATTTTACTACCAAGGAATTCTGTACCACCCAAGTCACCCATTATTGATTTAAACTGCGATAAATTGGCAGAAACTGAATATTTAAGTTTACCAATATTATCTGTCCAACCCAAATCTAAATCTATACCCTTAGTTTCCATAATTCCTGTATTTTGATTAGGGTTTTCGAAGCCTACAAAAATTGGAATCTGTAATGCTAGTAGCATATCTTTGGTTTGTTTATAATAAACATCGCCAGTAAATCGAAGTTTGTTTTTTAAGAAATATGCATCAACTCCTAAATCAGTAGAAGCTGTCTTTTCCCAAGAAATATCTTTTATTGCATACTGCACCTGTGCGGCTGTTTGCTGAGCAATAGCTACATTATTTTGATAAAACAAGGCATTTCCAAAACTTATAATACCAAAAGATGGGTAGTTTCCTATTCTTTCGTTACCCAATGTTCCCCACGAAGCACGTAATTTCAAGAATGAAATTAGGTTCTGTTTTTGCATGAAACCTTCTTCAGTCATGACCCAACCTGCTGAAATAGAAGGAAATACACCCCAACGATAATCCTTATTGAATCTCGATGATCCATCACGTCGTACATTAGCTTGAAGTAAGTATTTGGTATTGTAGCTATAGGTGATACGACCAAATTGTGAACGATAAGCAGTTTCAAAGGCAGTACCAAAATTGTCTCTCAAAGCGGCAGGACCTTGGTTTAAAAAAGGATAGGTATCAAAAAGGTATTGGTCCCTTGATGCTCCCATAGACTCACCTTTGTAGTAATAATTTTCGTATCCAATTAATGCTGTAAAATCACTTTTTCCGATTGTTTTTATGTAATTACCCAATAATTGGGTCGTAAGACTATAGTTTGTTGAACGATTTTCATCTAATCGAGTAGTAAGCCCACCACTGATTAAAGTTGCGGCAAATTGATTTGGGTTATCGGCAGAATAAGCGTCTACTTGTTTATTGAATCGTTTTTGATTATTAAAATCAAAAATAGGTGCAAGAATAGCCGAAAGCTTTAAGCCATCTATGGGTTTTAAATCCAATGCAATTCGTCCACCTACTTGATTAAAATTATTGTTGTTTGTTCCACCGTATTTAATTTTAGCATAAACATTTTCGCCTGCTTTTCCATCAGCTATTCTTCCATCTGCCCATAGTGCAGGATAAATAGGTGATGAAATTCTTATCCTACCTAATGGATCATTTGCAGTTGGATCGTTGGTATTTGTTCTTTTGAAATTAAAGTCCACAGTTCCACCAATAAATTTATTGATAGTAAAGTCGTTATTTGAGCGTAAAAATATACGTCCATAATCTTTGTTTTCATAAAAACCACCTAGTTTTTCATACCTAATAGAAGCATTAGATTTTACAAACTTTGAGCCACCAATAACGCTAATACTGTGTGCCTCGCGTCGTGCCATCTTATTGAGGGTTAAAGCCATCCAATCAGTATCAGGGTATTTGTTGGGGTCGGTCTGATGTTTTTGGTCATAATTATTCAACAAATCTTGGCTAAACGTTGGGAATTTGTTTGCTCCATTTCCTGCATCATTCCAGCGAAGTTCATTGACTAATTCCATATATCTTGATGCCCTCATATAGTCAGGAAGTTGAGTAGGCTTGTCAAAGCCATTTTCGTAGTTATATTGTATAGAAGCTTGGTCGGTCTTAGCCCTTTTGGTCGTTATTAGGATAACCCCAGAGGCAGCACGGGAACCGTATATAGATGCAGATGCAGCATCTTTTAAGACTGACAAATTTTCTATATCATTGGGGTTCACCTGATTAACGTCAGCCACAGGAACACCATCTACAATCACCAAAGGATTTGAATCTCCGATAGTGGTTACACCTCGAATTCTGATTGTAGCACCACCCATAGAACCATTTGCTCCACTTCGAGTAACCATAACTCCTGACATCGCCCCTTGAAGTGCTTGTGCTACTTGGGTTTCTTTGCGTTCTTTAAACATTTCACTATCAATAGACGACACAGCCCCAGTAAGGTCTTTCTTTTTCTGCACACCATAGCCTACTACCACTACTTCATCAAGTGCTTTACTATCGATTTTGAGTGAAATATTAATTTTTGTTTGATTTCCAACGGTAATTTCTTGTGCTTGAAATCCAACGAAACTAAAAACCAAAATGGATTTACTGTCAGTCACCGCTATCGAATATTCTCCATCGACGTTTGTGGTGCTTCCACGACTTGTGCCTTTAAGGATAACGCTCACACCTGGCAGTTTTTCTCCTTTTTCGTCACTCACGGTACCTTTGATGGTGATGTCGTTATTTACGTTGTTCTCTATGGTAGGTAAAGTCATATTTACTTGATTAGAGCCATTTTCTTTTAGGTCTAGCCCTAAAGACTTTGAGCGAATCAAAATAATTTGTCTCTCGCCCACGATTTCAAATGAAATATTCCTTGGCGTTAGCACTTTTTTAAGTACATCTTCCACCTTTTCGTTTTTTATTTCCAAGGTTAATGGCTCATCATTCGCAATCAAATCTTTTTTGTATGAAAACAAAACGTCTGTTTGCTTTTCTATTGATTTCAACAAGGTTTTTATGCTCCCTTTTTGGAGAGAGATACTCACCTTTCTTTGTAGCATATCCTGCGCTTTTACAGGTATCGCAAAAGCATTTGCCGCAAAAACGACTGCAATAATCAATTGTATGAGGTTGATTTTCATAAACAATAGAAAATTTTGTTTAGTACTATTTTTTGTCATAGTTTTAAATGTTTTTTGAAAGAAAAATGAAAATTTACGCCTATCTCTCCCAAGTATAGGCTGGAAGTATCGGGGGATAAATGTTGACGCATTTTCCCTCGATTTTTTTATTCAAGTAATCATTGACTTCATCTAGTATTGGGTTGGTTAAGGTTGAAAATGGTAAACTTTAACTGATTTATTTGTTTAATTGCAACCCATCGACTGAATCACTATTTGGGCATCAACTATTTTGTAGCTTGCACCAATTGTTTTACACATAATATCGAGTTTGCTATATAATGATTCGTTGGCGAGTGTAGTTGTAATGATACAATGTGAAAGCTGCTCGGCATCATAAATAATATGTACACCATAGGCCTGCTCTATTGCCTTCAATACCTCAGAAACAGGTTTGTCTTCAAAATTTTGTTCGGGCAACTGGCTTAAATCTTTGATCAGTATAGGTCTTTCAACCAAAGATTTGGTGAGCGATTCTTCCTTTCTGGCAAATACAATTTGCTGATTGGGTGTAATTATTAAAGCTTTCTCTTCTGGGTCTGCGAAAGCGATTTTGTTTTGATGAAAAACGGAGACTTTTCCAGTTTTTACACTCACTATTACTTCTGGAGAATCTTCGAATGCTTTAATTGTAAAACTTGTCCCCAAAACTTTTGTAATTACTTCATTGGAATAGACATAGAAAGGTTTTTGCGGATTTTTGGTAATTTCAAAAAAAGCCTCCCCACTCAAAAAGACTTGCCTTTTATTAGGTTCAAAGTGCTTTGGATAGCTCAATTTGGCATTCTTTGCCAATGCTATTACACTCCCATCTTCAAGTTTTATAGAAAGTGGAGTGTTAGATTTATTTGTTTTTTCAATTAATTTGATTTGTTTTTCTGCCGTAGCTACCAATTCTGAGTAACTTATTTTTTTAGGATTGTTGATTGAAAATAATCCCTCTAAGCCAATTCCAATTACAAGACAGGCCGCCGCCGCCCAACTAATTTTTGACCATTTCGTAGCATATAATTTTGATAACAAACTAGGTTTTAATGATTCAGAATCATTATCAATATTGTCGTTTATTAACATCCATACTTTTGATTGATTAATAGTAGGTTGGTGAAGTTTTTCTGCCTCAGCAACTTTTTTAATAAAGTCGGAGGCTTTACTAATAATTGTTTGCTTATCTGGGTTGTCCGATATAAATGCTTGAAAAAAAGCATCATTTTCTCCATACTTTACCCAACTGATAAAGGCATCGTCTTTTATAAAATCTTGTACTTTAAAATACTTATATTCCATCTTTGAAAAAAGCTATTATAATGGCTTTCAACAATACAGATACGAGTCTTTCATTAAATTACTCACTTAATACAAAATATTTTAAAAAAAATATTGGGATTGTCCAACTTTTAAGAATAGTACGAAGGGTAGCATAAGAACGAAATAATAAATTACTAACGGATTGTTTGTTTACATCCATGAGTTTGGCTATTTCATCTAAGGTAAAATCGTGGTAATATTTTAGGTTGATTGCCTCCTGTTGGCGTATTGGGAGATGGGCGATTGCCTTTTGAAGTGTAAGTATTTCAGTGTCAGATTGTTCTGAATCAATCTTTTTTTGTTCCTCAGATATACATATCAAGAAATCTAAATAGGTATCAATATCTTCTGATTTGTCAAAAATATCTCTTTCGAGTTGTCTGACTATTCTATTTTTTAGAGAGCGAAATAGATAAAATTTAACTTCATTTACTTCTGAAAGGTGCGTTCTATTATTCCAAAGATTTATAAAAACCTCTTGAATAGAATCTTCGATGAGGTTTTCATTTTGAGTAATCCGAAAACCGTAATTAATTAATGATTGAAAATACTGTTTGTATAAATTTTCAAAAGATTTTTTATTGCCCGAAATCATATCCTTCCAAAGTGCTTGTTCTTGCTCTTTGGTCAAATTTCTGACCGATTTAATATATTCTCGATTGATTGGCAATGCCTTTGATTTTATGTTTGGTATTATTCAATGCAAAAATAGTATAATATTTATATAAATATTGTTGAAAGATTATTTTTAAATGTTGAAATATTATTACGATATAAGTTGTGAGATTGTAGCTTGAATAAAAAGCTCCAAAAGATTAATTATTGAACCTATTTTAAAAAATTTTATATTGATTGGGCCTCAATACCCCACTCGATGTAGCTACCTAATTGTGAAACAGCAAAGTATGGAAGTTTTAATAGACTAAGCGTTTGTATATTCCTGCAAAACTAAGCCACTAAATGTTGACGTGGTGCATTTTAGGTTTACACTTTTTTTGCGAGTTTTTGATAATTGCTTAACCTGCTTTTTTGTAATAATTTTCTGTAAAAGTTTGAGGGCTTTGATAACCTAGCGAAGAATGCAATCGCTGTCGGTTGAAAAATCCTTCAATGTATTTAAACAAAATTTCACGTAATTCTTCGACACTTTCATAACCTACTTTTGGCATATCCAACTCAGCTTTCATTCTGCTCCAAAGAGATTATGCCATAGCATTGTCATAAGGGTCGTCTACTCTACTCATACTTTGGTTGAGTTCAAATGTCTTGACAACTTTTTTATTCTTACTCACAAATTTGTCTTGTTGCGATAAATGCACAAAACTAAATAAATTAAAATTTTGATGCACTAAAAATTCTTTTTAAAAACCCTTACTTTTTGACTATTTATCGAACTAATTAGCTGATTACCAACTACTTTCAAATCTTTTACATCACCTTTCAAACCTAAATTTGCATGGTAATTAAAGTTTCCTTTACGGTCATTCAGGAAAATTTGCCCAAAATTAGCATCAATATTTCCTCGTACTCGCCCGTGCGATTGATTTCCTGCTAAAATCAAATCTGCAAATCCATCATTATTTATATCATCTGAAGTAATGGCAAAAACTGGTGCAAATTGAGCTTCAATCGGCAGTTTCTTGAGTTCAAATTTGCCATTTTTGTTTTCTAAATATACTGTTTCGAGCGTAGTTGCATTCAATTTAATGGCTTTTTTGCCCTTAAATTCTGACAAAATTTCTTCTGTTGTGGCGGTTGAATATAGTTCGTGTGAAGTATATTTTTTCTTCAATTCCACTATCTGCTCCGAAATCTCATCACGACTAAAAATTGGGTAATTTTTACCATGAATAAAATAGGACAAAATTGGGTCGATGCGATTATTGTCATCAAAGTCTTCATAGAGTAAATTCATTGGTTCTTTTTCAGATGCACGAAGCTGCGAATTCATTCCATAATTTCCCACAATCAGATCTAAATCGCCATCTTTATCGAAATCATCGGCATATATTCTTTGCCAAAAACCCTTCATAAGACTCAGATTATCAGTATTTTTCGTGAAAACTCCATTGTTATTCTGCAAGCTAACAATACCAGTAAATTCGCCAACTGCAATCAAATCTTGCCAACCATCCTTGTTGAAATCTACTGCCAAAACATCAGTTAAAAGTCCTAATTCGTTAAAAATTGGGTCTTCTACTTTTATAAATTTACCTTTATCATTGCGATACAATCGACTTGGATTATTCAAAGGATAGTTGAGTGGAATCACTGAGCCACCAACAAACAAATCAAGGTCACCGTCATGGTCAAAGTCTATGGTTTCTACTGCACAATCGGCGTAAGGTGTATCTTCGAAAGCATCAAAAGTTTTGGTAAAATTGCCTTTTCCATCATTTAGGTAAAGCCTGTTTTGAAGGACTATATCGTTGGGTAAATATTCATAACCACCACTTATCACAAACAAATCTATATCGCCATCGCCTTCAGCATCGAAGAAAACCGCATCAGTATCGGTACAAAGTTCGTCTTGCTTGAAAGGATTTTCGATCTTTTTTACAAAGTTTCCGTTATTATTCTGAATAAATAACTCACCCGCTTGTCCTTTCCCTCCACCGATAAAAATATCCTCCAATCCATCTTTATTTACATCGCCCTTTGCTATTCTAGGGCCTTGATACGAGTACATTTGTGGTAATAAAATCTGACGATTGAAGTCATTGAAAGGCATTTGTTTATGCTCAAAATCCAGTACATTTGTTTCTACATAAAGTGGTTTTTCGGATGGTAATACAAACGAATTAGCATTTGGAGAATAAGCAATTTTCAATAATTGATTAGCTTTAACATTGGTCTTTTTTTGTATTTTCCCATCACTCCAAACGATTACCAAACTATCAATTTTTTCGTTTTTACCCAAGCCAAAGTGCAGCGGAGTCATGATGCTACTTTGATAACCATGCGTAGGAGTAAATTGCTGATATTGAGACAGTTGACTTGAAAAAACATAACACTTCGCTCCTATTTTTTTATCAGAATTGAGTTGAATATTGAGGTAATTACCTATCTTTTTTTCGGTGCTTAGATTCTTATAAACCGATGCTGGTTCGTTGATATTATTTGTAACAATTTCTAAATCACCGTCATTATCTAAATCGGCATAAACTGCTCCGTTTGAAATAATTGGTGTTTCAAAACCCCAGTCGTGTTGCTTGTTTGAAAACTGCAAATTATGCTCATTTCTGTAAATATAATTTGGCGTTTTTGTAGAAGGCATTTTCTTGACAACAGCCATGATATTTACGCCTGCCTTCTGACCTTCATCTGCATAGTATTTCTGAAAATCCATGTTAGTATAATCACGCAAATAGCCATTCGTAACAAACAAATCTTTGTAGCCATCATTGTCATAATCGGCCAACAAAACAGACCAAGACCAGTCTGTATTTGAGATACCCGCCAACTGTCCGATTTCCGAAAAAGTTGCATCATTTCCATTATTGACTTGCAACATATTTCGCATGAATGATGGATGAATACCATTTTTCAGCATTGACTGATACGCTCCATATTTATCTGGCCCAAAAAGCAACTTCTGACGTTTGTTATCTTCGGGAAGCATATCGGTCGAGATAATATCGGGCAATAAATCATTATTGATATCACCAATATCATTTCCCATCGAAAAATAACTTACATGGTTAGTTCTTGACTTAATTTCGTCTAAGAAAATACCGTTTTTTTGATTAATATAGAGATAATCTTCCTCCAAATAATCGTTTGAAACGTAAATATCTGTCCAACCATCGCCATTAATATCGGCAGTATGAATTCCCAAACCAAAGCCAATTGGGTTCCCTTTGATACCTGCTTTTATGCTTACATCAGTAAATTTTCCGTTTATATTTTCTAATAATTTATCGCCCGCCAATGAATCTCGCATGAAATGAATTGCCTCAACATCAAAGCGTTTGAAGTCTTTTACATTGTGATTCAGCACATAAGCGTCTAAATCACCATCTTTATCGTAGTCAAAAAAGGCAGTTTGTGTAGTATAAGTATTAAGGTCAAGTTTGTATTCAGCCGCATTTTCAGAAAACGAGTTGTTCTTGTTATTGATGTACAACTTATTTTTTCGCAATTCAGGATGCTCAATATTAGCTGAAACGGATACATAAATATCTTGCCAACCGTCGTTATTAATATCCACGACCGTTACGCCTGTTTTCCATTCTCCATTCCATTGAATACCTGCCTTTTCGGTAATATCTTCAAACTCCAAACCACCTTTATTGAGATACAATTTATCTTCGCCCTGATTGGCTGTAAAGTACAAATCCGTTAAGCCATCATTATTAAAATCGGCCGCAGCTACTCCTCCACCATTATAAAAATACTCATAGTTAAGAACATTATCTTTCTCTGTCTCTTCGATTTTATTGACAAATTTAATATTGGTATCATCAGCATCTAATTTTTCAAAAATACTATCTGAATTACTTTTACAACCAATAAAAAAGAGTAGAATAAACGATAAATTAACAAATTTCATTGAAAATAAAATATGGTTTGTAAATACGAAATTAGAGAAAATGATACAGTTTTCAAAGGTATTTTTTTTTCACGAAAAAGTATCATAAATCCACTTAAAATTCAAATAATCATTGAATTTTTATTTATTTTTGATTGAATTTTAATAACCAAATATGGAAAAATTTTTAAAGATAATTATCATTTTTATTTCAGTAGCAATGCTTCTTTCTTGCAAAACAAAAAAAGCAAAATTGGCTTGGAGAACTAATTTTCCAAAAATTGGTTCACAGTCATCGCCAAGAGCTGTCGACCTAAACTCAGACGGAGTTTTGGACATAGTGATTGGTGCTGGCGAAAATGAATATCAAAAATCAGTGTTTGGTGTTTTGGCTTTAGACGGTAATTCTGGAAATCTACTTTGGAAACATGATTGCATCGACCAAGTATATGGCTCGCCAGTTTTTGAGGACATCAATGCTGATGGTACCTCAGATATATTTATTGGGGGACGTTCTAACCAACTTTATGCAATAGATGGCAAAACTGGAAAAAATATTTGGACTTGGAAACCGAAATATACTGAGCATCCAAAACTCAAATATGCCGACCGAAATATGCAAAATCCAGTCGTAATTCCTGATAAAAATGGAGACGGCATAAAAGACCTTTTGGTGATTTGCGGGGGAAATGCCAAAGCTGAACCTTTCAAAAAAGAAGAGCGTGTTGCGGGAGTTTTGATGATTTTGAATTCAAAAAACGGCGATGTCATAGCAGCAGACATTATGCCTGACGGGGGCGAAGCCTATATGCCTCCACTTTATGTTATGCAAAAAGACGGGAGCGAACAAATATTATTTGGCACAGGTGGAGAGACCCTCAATGGCAATTTATTTGTTACAGATATAAAAAATTTGATGAAAAATGATATTTCAAAAGCTCGTATTGTAGCATCAGATATAAGGCATGGATTTATAGCACCTGCTTGTGCGGCCGATATAAATGATGACGAAATCTTTGATTTTGTTGCAATTTCTCATGGAAGTCGAATTTTTGCTATTGATGGAAAGTCTCTTACATCTATTTGGAAACAAAATGTACCCCATACAGAATCGAGTAATGCTTTTGCGGTGGGCTATTTTACCAACGACAAAACACCCGATTTTTTTACTTTTGTTAGCAAAGGTGTTTGGCCTGATAGTAAAGGTTCGGTTCAAGTAATGCTTGATGGAAAAACTGGAGCAATTGACTACCAAAATCAATTGGGATGTACAGGATTTTCTTCTCCAGTGGTTTATGACCTCAATAATGATGGCCGACAAGATGCAATTATTTCAATCAATGAGTATAATTGCGATAGAGGCTACGTATCTTCAGAAAAATTAGATATTCAAAACAAGCTTTTGGTGATTGATTTTGCCAATAATTCTACGCAAGAAATTGATACCGCACCACGATTGAAGAATATTTTCACCACGCCTTACCTCAGTGACCTTGATGGCGATGGCTATCTGGATATTGTTTATGGTCAATACTTTAGTGCCACTTCCGATTTGATTTTATTTATGGGCATGGATATCAAACGTGTAAGTACAAATGTAAAGTTACGCTCGAAAATACAATGGGAAGGTTATATGGGAAATAATGGAGCGAGCGTTTTTAAGCCATGAAGAAACTATTGAAATTTACAACGGAGTCATGGATTAAATAGATATCTATATAAAAAATCGCATTAATTCGTGTAATCTTTTCCTCTGTGGTAAAATTTAATCTTCAAAATCATCTATAAACTCCATCATAATTACTACCCATATATGCTCCCCATTTGATTGGTTTTGTAATCGGAATAGTAGTTTTTAGTCGATTGACTCGCAATCCATCAAAAGTATAGGTCTTTTTGGCGTTCGTTCCGTGGCAATAAACGATGTCAAGCATACGGTCATTATCCATATCACCAATCCATGGCGTTGATGAAACATTATGTCCTGGCATACCTTCAACAATGGGCATTGATTGATTTTGCGTAAAGTCAATCGCATAAAGTGTCGTATAAAAACTCTTAGCTCCTAAAGAATCAAGTACCTGATAATCAACACTTAAAATCACTTCTTCGATGCCATCGCCAGTCAAATCAACTACGACCGGACTAGAAGTTTGATAATACCCTAAAGAATCTCGATAATCAATATTTCCGTTTTTACCATTAATCATTGCTTGTTTTGTCCAACTTAAATCAGGCCAAACACCCTGGGCAAATGTTACAAAAAAATCAGGAATTGAATCTTGATTGAAATGCCCAATCGCCATTGAACTAT
>Ga0114967_10001692_pt1 | contig 18537 bp, 19 predicted proteins | sample M_130628_MF_Meta_FD_92639 | JGI IMG/M metagenome (GOLD analysis project Ga0114967, IMG submission 92639) | Freshwater microbial communities from Lake Montjoie, Canada to study carbon cycling - M_130628_MF_MetaG | ecosystem: Environmental > Aquatic > Freshwater > Lake | place: Lake Montjoie... | reverse complement strand
TAGTTTTTTAAAAGACGAACAATTTGATTTGTCCAAGTTAACGGCATATCATTCTTCAAAGAATGATTAGCAGAGTCCATTGCAAGACGAAGATCAACTTCATGCTTATAAAGCGTGTCTTCTATTTTTTTAACTGAATTTCCCTTAACTTCAGAAGCGGCTTGGATAAACGCATCGGCAACAGCTTCTTCGCCATCAACAGTTCCAAAGGCTTTTTTATATTCAATGGCTTTGGCTGACTGTTCAAAATACCGACGAGAAACTTCACGAACATCATCAACAAGGAAGCCATCAAGTTCTTCATTGGTCAAATTGATTTTACGTCCAAGTCTCCAAGAAGACGGACCAAACCCACTTGAGTCATTAACATCAATATCATTAAGACCAAGCTGCTTATTGATCATCTCATCAACACGTTGATTTATTTTAGATGAAACCCTTCCATCAAAATCAGTTTTATCTAGTCGTTCAACAAGCCCATCCTTAATATCCTTAATCAAAGCACGAGCCTTAATAGCATTTTTCTTTTCCAGAAATTGCTCTGGAGTCATCAAGTCATCTTCGGGACTCCGTGATGCTTTTAGTTTTGCACCAGCCTCACCTGAGAGATTAACATTTTCAATTTCATCATTAATGGAACGACGAATTTCTTTTGCAACATTTGCCTTCTGCCGTTCAGCATCAGTCAATTTCCGCTTAGGAACACGCTGTTCCATCTGATTCATTGCCACACGGTTAATGCGGTTTTCATATTCGGCAAGAGTTTCCTGCGCTCCACGCTTTAATGTAGAGTGTGCAATCTCATGACGAAATACAAACTCAGCCCAATCAGCAGGAGTCTTAAACACATTACTATCAAGAGGGTCAACACCAGCTACTTTTGGATTTTCCCAAGGTTTATTTATCCATTGTTTAGCAACAGCTTCAAGATCAATGCTGATTGAATTTGTTTTACCATGATAGATAGCATGAACAGGGCTACCATCTGCCCTTGTTTTACCAGTAGCCCCATACTTTACACTGACATTAGCTTCTTTAAGAAGCGTCTTAATGCTTTTGCCAAACATACCCTCATGAGTACGTTCAACTTCAGAAAGTTCATCATTAGAGATGGCAAACTTTTCTGCAATCTTGTCTAAAATATTTTGAACATTAGAATATTTTTCTTTTAGCAAGTCATCTGCAATTGCCTTCTTCTCATGCAGATAACCCAATTCTGCTGTCTGCTCTGTAAAAGCATCAGTCAGGATCTTACGGTAACGGCGAGGACCACCAGCAGCGTCATCCATTGCAATCGCTTCTTTGTTAAAAATACGATGCATATACACGCCGCCTTGATGCTGAGCAGGAGGTTCATAAGCTCCAGTCTCAACCAATTTTGCAAGACGTTTTGTATGATCAATTGCCGCAGTAAGCGTCTCAAAAAGATTCATCTCTTTGTCTGTCAACGGACGATTAAACTTTTTTACAAGACTTGCTATACGCGCATCTCTATCAAAAAAGCCACCCATTTGTTCTGACAGACTATCATAAAAAGCCTGTTGCTTTGGCGTTAACACTTCGCCATTTTCAATCATGTCAGAAAGATCGTCATAGATTTCTTTATATTTAGCATTAAATTTTGTAACACTATTTCTCATAGCATCAATTGCGCTAGCAGCAGAACGCTTGTTTTCTTTGTATGTAGCGGAAATGCCATCAATTGCGCCCTGCATATCATCAATATGCTGCATACCATACATTTCATATTGAGCAATCTGATCGTGCATACGAGCAATTTCATTCTCAATGCGTTTTATTTGAACAGTGGAGTTATGAGTTACATCTCCAGCATTGATCACATCAACCAGCTTTTGCTGAAGATCTTCTTTGCGTTTAACAATGCGCTTTAATTCAAGAGTGCGAGTTGGTCGATCAAGAAACAATCCATTCTGGTTTAGCTCAACGCGAGTTGCCTCAAATTTTTTCTGAAGCGATTCTGCTGCACGTTGAATAAACGGATTAGCTTCTGCAACACGAGATGTCGCTTCAATCTTATCTGCTTTGAATGCACGAAAAACTTCACGATCAAATTCAGAAGGAGTAAGGATATTCCGAGCAGCTCGTTTAGCTGGAGTTGTAAACACATCTGAAACACGACTAGCGGCTGTATATACATTTTGCCCAGCAATATTTAAGCCAGTAGCACCAGTGCGATATTCATTATAAAGATTATCTGTCTCTTGAAGAATAGAAGAGACAATAGATTTGCGATTAGATATGCGCGTATAGATAGAGTCTGGAGATGCAATACCATCGACGTTACGAGCAAGTTTTACACCGCCATCACCAACAGTCATGTATGCAAGATCAGCAATAGAGCGAATGCCACTTTGCATCACGCGCCCAAATGGACTCATTCGGACACTTTCTTGCAAACCTAAAAATGTTTTAGCAACACCGGGATTAAAAGTTGTTGGCTCGGCCTTATAAACACTTGGGCGTGTTGGAATATAGCCATCAGGACCAGCCTGTGTTCTGACTTCATCAAATAGGTTATCAAGTTCTTTATTGCCAGACGCAAAATTATTTGCAATCCCATGAGCATTACGAGTAGCAAACCCAATGCCGCCACCAAGAATACTACCAAACAGTGTGCCATAGAAAACACGTTCTTTTACATCATCAATTGTAAATGTAGGATCAAATTGATAACCCAATGCGGAGTCAACAAGAGAAGCACCACCTCCAGCAACAGCTCCACGGAAAATATTTGAGATAACGCCAGCACCCCTTACGGTCCAAAACGGAATTAGCAAATTTAATGGATCAGCAGCCGCAGCAGAAAGAGCAGCAGTAAAACTTGGATCTTGCTGAATACGTTCTTTACGAGCATTTTGCTCATCGTATTGCAGTTTTAACCCTTCAAGTTCTGTCTGTGATTCTGCTTGCACCAATTTGTCAGCAATGCGTTCATAGCCAACAAAGTTATTTGGATTGTAGCGATCAAATGAAACCGTTTCATTGTACGGACTTTCACCACTGGAAATGGATATGCCATCCCATGATGCAGTTCCAATGTTATAATTACGCCTAGCGTTATACAATCCAATAGCAGTTTGGACAGAAGTCGAACTCATCCATTCATCAGTAGTTTTGTCCCACCAACCTTGGTTGGTAGGCAATGGTTGAATTTGTGGACGAGTATATTCAATCGGGAATGATCCCGTGAAAGGAAGATCTTTATTTTGATTATCGCCAGTTGTTACGATGGGATTATCAATAATAATAGGATCAGCCATTCTGTTTCATCCATTGTTCAACATGAGTACGATACCAATAAGGAGTAGTAGGCAAACTTGTCTTACTTCTATTTGGACCCCAAGCTGCTTTATTATTGGGATCTCGATAGTCAATATGCAAACTTCCATTGTTGTAATATCCAATACCACCAACAGCAGGATTTGCTAACATGGATTTTACAAATGTTTCTTTTTCATCATCATTCATATCAGAAATACGAATATCCACCGCATTGCCGCGAAGATGTTCAGAGTCTTTTGCTCCATTAACTTTTGCGTTTCTAAATGGATCCCTAAATCCTGATGTAACAACAGCTTTAGGAAAGTCCTTTTGAAAATCTAAAACAAATTCTTTTAGAATAGGGTTAACATTTTTCTGGTCTACTCCTTGATCAGTAATCATATCTTGACGAGGCGAAACAAGATCGCCCGTCTTACCAACTGGTTTTGGTTTTGTAGATGGTTGAGATACACCACCGCCAGTAGATCCAGCAATGCCGCCACTTGGAAGAATATCATTAATATCTACGGGCTTGTAGATATTAGTTTTGTCTAAATACGATGTTCCTTCAACTTTTGGAGCAATAGGTGTATTTGTAGAAACAGATGATCTAATTTTATCGTTTACATATTCCGTATTTTCACGCGCAACTTTTGAAAAGTTAACAACAAGCAATCTTCCATCTTCATATGTAACATGACGAGGAACAGATCCTTTATCTTTTGGATTAAAGTAATACACTTCAAAACTTTTGTCCGTAGAACTGCGCTGTTTGACAAAAAGATTTTTTTCAAACTCAGCATCTTTTGGCAATGTGACGCGTTCTGTCCCAGTATCATTAAGTGCATATAGTTTAAAATTTGGAACGGTTACTGCAGAACGAGCATATGTATTGCTACCAGATCCAGCACCAATAAACGTTCCTACAGTACCAGATGTATCTTGTCCTGTTCCACGCAAGACAAGTTCATTCATATATCGCTTTACATATTCAGACGAATTTGATTTTGGATCAAGCGGATTAATAATTGATGGGACAACAGAATCCATTCTGATAAGAGGCTTATCAGTTTTCCCATTATAAAATTCTTTTTGTTGACGAGCGATGGCATTATCAAGATCTGAAGGACTTGATGTATAATTGCGCTTTAATGCTCCTGCTGCAAAAGAAACAGCCGCTTCAAGTGTAACATTATCTGCAACTTTTCTTCGAATAAGAGACAAAATGTCTGCTCTTGTTTGGTTATCTAAATCTTTATAATGGAGTTGCTGGCCACCTTGAAACCAATATGGATTAATTTCATTCATCCTCTTATCAACAAACTTTTGAAAATCGTTAATTGTAGGATTGGGGACACCATTAGAACGCAACTCAGATAAAAGTATTGCTTCCATTTTTGTTGGGTCGCGTTCAATAGTATAGCCGTTAGCAATAGCAGTACGAGCAGATTTCATAGCATCCGCTGGCTGCTGATTATCTGTGCGCCGAAACTGCAAATAATTTTCCATTAGAGAATGATCTTCAGAATAAAGAAGATCAGAAGACCTATTCACAGGAGAACCATTGCGATCTGGCATTTGTCTAATATGTTCATACAATGGAAGAAGTTCTTCAATTTTTCCATCTCTAACATTATTTTTAAACAATGTTTTGTAATATTCTGCTGGAATTTCACCAACTTTGGCAGAAATCTGCGCTACACCTTCTGGTGTATTTAGATTAATTCCATATTCCTGACTCAGCCGCAAAACATGAGAAGCATATTGAGAATCACTCATGCCCATTGGTTTATTAATGCGAACGCCATTATCAACAGATTGCTTCATAATTTCATATGTTTGCTGTTCTGCTGACTTTTGCTCTCGTTCAACAGTCTTTGTATAAAATTCTTCAATCTTTGAAGTTAGAGCTTTTCTAACTTCTGGAGTAGGCATATTTGTAACAACGCCATCTGGTGTAATACCAAATACGTTTTCACTTGGAGAACCACCACCACTTAAAATGCGGCTAAGATCACGCAAATCGTTTGAATGAAGCACTCCCTGCTCAAATCTTAATTTAATGTCATTAAAGATGCGACCAGCTTCTTTTGCTGATCCTAGTGTCTGCATAATATTATCTGTGCCAATACGACTGTCGCCATTTTGACTGACAATTACACCTTGAATACGAGCAATTTCACCAGATAGATATTCTGCTTTTTTGTTGCTTTCTTCATTTCCAATAGACAGCAATTCAATAATATTCTTGAAATGCATTTCTTGTGTTTTTTTAAGATCTTGAAGATTTAATGAGCGTGTTTCTTCAGCAGTTTGACGAGCAACACTTGATGCGCGTTCTTCTACTTCTTTCATTGCATAAACAGAAACACGACCAGCAATATGAGGTGGCAGAGCTTTAAGGCGAGTATCAACATAGGTATTCATCAATTCACGCGCACGGACAGGATCGCGCATGTTTTGAGGATCGTTACGAATACGATCTAACTCTGGCTGAATGTCATAATAAGTTGATTGAACCATGCGTTCATCGAGCAGCTCATTAACTTTATTACGAGCATATGGACCAAAGCCTTCTGGAACAACAGGTTTTACATAGTTACCTTCGCCATCTTTCTGAAGTGTTTGCGAATATGCAAACTCTTTTGATTTAAGATCAGCATCAGTTTTAAGTTGCTCTTCTGCAATACCAGACAAAGCAGTAGAAATTCTTTGCACACCAGAAAAATCTGGGCTAGGCAAATCGGTCTTAAACTCACGAATATAGCGATTGCTTGGCTGAACACCAATGCGCTGGGGATCTTCAATAATAGCCATGCTATGAGTCCTTATCTAGTCTGATAGTAATAGCCTTTATAGGCATTAGAAAGGGCAGAGCCAACGGTATTGGTAATAGCACCAGTCCATGCGCCTTGAGAGATCATACCAGCCTTAGCAGTAGCAAACTGACCTTCTGCCTTATTAACCATAATCTGATCAGCAATACGGTTCTGACCAATAGCTGTGTTCAATCTTAGGCTTGCAATATCACGACGAAGATTTTCATCTGCAACAGTTTCAGCACCCTGCAAGAAAGAGATATTTTCACCAATACCAGATGATGCAATAAATGCTTCATTAGCTGCACGAGCACGACGAGATGCCTCTTGACGAGCGTTCTCTTGTTGAAGTCCTTGGATCTCAGCTTGTCTTTTATCTTCTGCAAGCTGACGGTTTTGAATTTCAATCTGGTAATTGCGGAACGCTGCTTCAGACTCAGCAGCAGCAGACGCTTGCCCAGCCTGAACAGCACCACCTACAGCCGACACAGCCGTAGATGCAATCATTAACATTGTAATGGGTTCACACATTATACAGATACCTCCATTGCTAGACCAAGCAGCCGCATGGGCAATGGTTCAGATTGAGTTATAAGCACCGTTGCGTCCCTGTTAAAACCAAGCAAAAAGAACTCTTTTTTCCCTGTAACAGCAGTTGGAGTTAAAGAAAAATCATCCGTAACCTGACGTATAATAAGTCGATTACCTCTTACAGTAACAGCAAGAGTACTATTAAGGCCAAGAATAACACGAGCAATCCGTTTTGGTCTACCCGTGAATACACCTTGTGGAAGTGCAATATGTACTGGAAGCGTTTCTACTTCTACATCGTAGTTAAATCCAACAACAATATCTGTTACTGCATCATTCAATGTAATCTGGTTGGACCCATTTACCGTATAATCGCCAAGGTAATACCCGCCTGATACAACAGATACAACTCTATTTTGATAGATTGAGTTAACAGTCCATACTGTTTGTGCAGATCCACTTGTATATGACTTTGAACAATCAAGAGATAGATCAAGATGATCGGATGCAAATTGCTCAAGATAATATGATGTACCACGGAGAACAGACACATAGATCTTATCTCCAATTGTTGTAACACTATCAAATTTGGCAATGCCAGACGGGTGTTTTGTACTCCATAAAGTCCATCCTGCCAGTTTTTCAGCACGAGCAGAATGAAAGATAGCCATTGTGCCATCATTGTTGACAAGTAGGAGATACTGTTCTGATCTATCTGTTGTGCCGTAACTAACAGCCATATCAAAAGGAGATTGAATTAGATGATCAGATAGAATGGTCAAAGCAGCAGAGTTATAAGCCTGTTCTGCATCAGTGTAGATAAACTCTCGAACAGCCTTTAACGTAGCTTGCACATAAACCGTTGCGCCATCAAAAGGATGTGGAGGAATATCAGCACAACCATATGGAGTCTGCCTATTAATTGTAATGTTGCCAGCCGTAACCGTTGTGTTTTGATTGCGAGGAATATAAAACTCTGACGTTGAGGTAAAGATCTGCAAGTGCCGATTAGACACAAGATGTTTTACGTTTGATATGTCATCAGATCCAATTGTGACTTGGATTGATTCGTTGTCTAAACCTTCACCAACATCAAAGTTAAAGAATTGATTAATCTTGGATGCCCACAATGCATCTGGCTGAGACAAAGATCCGCCAAGCCAGAGGCGTGATTCATGGAATGTGCAAGCACCAGCATAGCCAGCTACTACAGAGAATGATGGTTCATCCCAGTTTCGTGTTGGAAGATTTGCACCACTAAATTTTACGTTTGGACCACCACCATCAACGCTTGATGTTGCAGCTCCACCAGCGACAAACGTATATTTGTTATCATCAATAACTGTAATGGTTCTTGCGCCATTTAGGTTTGCAGTTGTAATACCAGCAAATCCATTGGCTCCAGAGATTGTAACACTTGCGCCAGTAGCAAGACCATGTTGAGCATGGGTTACTTCAATTGTGGTAGATGCATCTTTTGATCTAAACGGATCAATATCATAGTTTGCTTCTAGGGTTCCTTTGATAGTCCCAGTAAGAACTGTTGAACTTGTATATCCAGTGATAAGAATTTCTACACCAAACCAACGAAGGCGTAGACCCACATAAGAAGATGTAAATCCAGCAGCACTTGCAGTGATTGTCACACCAGAACCAGTGGTAGCACTAGCCTGAAGTGTTACGGCATCATCTGCAAACTTGTAGTATGGCTGAAAGATTTGATTGCCGTTAACACCTTCTGTAAATGCAAGAGCTGCACGTGTAAATGTTGAAGCACCTGTACGAGTAATCTTTTGTGTAACCATTGTTTGATGGCACACAATCATTACGTCAGCAGCCTGAGTATAGGTCATACTAAACAAGATTGATGTTGTCCAAGGACAGCCAGTCAATGATGTAATAAGAGATCCATCAGTCCCATAAATATCAAGGCGTGTGTTAGAGAACGCAAATAGATAGCGTTCAGACGCAGAAAACTCAAATGGAACAAGGCGTGTTCGTGCAGTCAATGTATTAAGATGATTTGTGCCAGCACGACGAGCAACACCACCCTGATTGAGCAGTGCAACATTACGTAGTTTACGTGCGCCATTCAAATACGCGCCCGTATCATGACGCATATCAAGAAGTGGATCTACCTCGCCAGACGAGAAGTTTGTTTGGACAAGTTTAACGCCCATACTTACCCCCGAATTGTAGTGCGAAGTTGATGATACCGCTGAACATTAAGCCGACGAGTTGTCTGGCTCTGACTATCAAGGGAACGAGCAGCAGCAAGCTGACGAACAGCTTTTTTCTCCCACATTTCTGCTAGCACTTCTTGTGCTGCAACAGAGTAGGCAAAGATAGATGCCAGTTGATACTGAACTAGCGTGATAAAATATGGAGGCCAGCTATCCTCAGTCGATCTGAATGAGTAGTCAATGTAGACTTCTTCTTCAGATGTTGCATTGCAATAAATCATATCCTGATAACGATCATAAGGGATCACATTATCATTGATCATTACAGCATGGACAAGAATTTGATCAGCAGGAAGCTGATAGGCTGCATCCCAACGTGCATCAGGAACAGCAGTCAACCTAGACATCTGAACTTGTCCAGTTGAAAACCGCCAGCGATGACGGGAAAGAAGATCGTTAACTGTATCTTCGTAAAGATTAGAGGCTACCGTAGCTTCAGTCGTGCCATCATCAAATGATGTGATAGGTGATGCACCAATCAAGATCAAAGCACGAGCACAAATATCAATATCGGTAATAGCCACTATCTATCTCCACATAAAGAAATGGGAGGGACCGTATAATCCCTCCCATAATGGGGCGAAAAGGAGGAAACGCCCCTAACTATTAAGTGCCATTAGTAACAGTAACAGTGGCAGCATCAGTTGCCGAAGTGACGACAAGCATGTCTACGGCATGAGTACCAGTGTTAGAAGTCACAGCAAGAATGATGTCATGTGCTTTCATATCATTCGTTGCTGAGTTGAAATACCCAGAAGCAATGACTGTAGCAATAGCATCAGCAGTTGAGTAGTAATGCACCTGACGCGCACCACCAGCAAGTTTGACGAATGTAGAGCGGGTAAAAGCCATGATCAATTACTCCTTAATCTGGACTTCGTAGGTACCACGAGTATCAATCAGGATAGAACCCTGTGACATGCTCGAAGTAACCAAGTGAGCCGCTTTCTCAGGAACGTAGTTCACTTCCGTAGATACGTCCTGACCAGAAGCAAGGCCGACTGCAGTGCGGTGATAGGCAAAGCACTTACGAATGGTCGAAGCAACAGGAAGACCAGAGTGAGTCATCCACATAAAGCCAAGCCAACGCTTTGCAACCATACCGCCCTTGTAAGGCAGATCATCAGAACCAATGAAGTCTGCATCACTGAAGGCAGAAATGCTAAGCAGATCAACCCAACCAGCAGGAGAGATCACAAAGTAACGCTCACCATCGTCAGGAACATCGTTCGTGCCAAAGGTTTCGAAGACCGTGTTGATTTTTGTCTGAGTCAAACCATCAGTACTAGACTCAGTAATAACATTAGTCGATGCATCCAATTGCGTGATGATTAGATCATCAGATTTACGACCCAATGCATTTGCAGCAGACTGAGCAACAACCTGACGCTCATCAATATTGATCTTCAACTCATCGAGTTTATCAACATAGTCAGCGGCATAGTAGTCAGACAAAGTACATTCGACGGCCGTGTGATCAATGCTCATCACAGGAACACTGCCATGACGACCCTTCTGCGAAGCGACACCAGTGCCGACTTTTTGGAAGGTAGTAGAAGTACCATTTACGTTACCCTTAAAACGGGTAGTATTGCGGAGCTTCGAGCCAGCGCGTTGGTAAGCCATATGCACTTCGGACTCGAACTGTTTAATAAACGCCTGATCAATGGTCAAAGCCATAATGCGTTCCTTTCACTGTTGAGTTACACCTTGGGTTAAAAGGTTATCCGACTGCATTGAGATAACAAGTTGTCCCTTGCGGGGCTTACTCAACTTAATACGGGCCTCGAACCAGATCTTTCTATTAAGAAACTTATGCAGTCAATGGACTTATTCGCTTTGTATACAATGTACCACCATCTTCAAAGCCAAAACCATTGACATAAAGCCGTCTAGCAACATCTGGATTAATTTGTGTTGTTACACCACAACGAATATCCAAACATCCTGCAGCTTTTGCCCATCGCATAAATGCCTGTAATAGTCGTATAGCACAAGTTGACCCTCTGAAATCTTTACGGACATAGAGAGCAAGATCAGCAGCGTAAGAAGTAGAATCAGAGAACCAATAGTTTGCCTTGACACCGACCATCATCCCCACTAATTCGCTACCCTCATACCCAACAAAGCAAACATAGTCTGGATTATCTAGGCATTGCTGCGAAAGATTAAGCAAACTATGTTCACTAAATGGAGTAGATGCATAGACACTCTCTCTATGCATCTCACGACCAGCATTAATGCAATCAGTCACATCTTCTGGTTGCAATTGACGTATGATCATCAGCCGTATTTCTTCTTAAAGTAGGATTCAACTTTTGCAATATAGGTTGGATCACGATCAGCAGGATGCCAATAGCGTCGATCTTGCATCATCTTCTTCACATCTTGTTCCGTAGTATCAGACGGAGCTGAGTCAATTACCGCAGTAGAATCACCACGGATCATGCTCATCATTTTCTCTACGGTAGCAACACCTTCAGCCGTAGTGCAGATTCGCTCAAGAGACTTCTGTTCTTCTGGACTAAAGTTCTTACTGACCCACATACCAATAGCTTCAGTGCGGACCTTGGCATTTTCACCAAGTTTCTGCATTTCCACTTCATAGTTTGGCATCTCTGCCATTTTTGAGTCGATATAAGTCTGAATACCAGTCTGGAATGTTTCCTGATCAAAGCCATTCTCAAATGCAAACTCAGACCACCACTTAGTCAATGGGTGATTTGCTACTTCCTCAATCTGAATACCTTCAACTTCTGGAATAGCATAGAGATCTGCCGACTCTGGTCGATTATTGTAGGCTTCAGCAGCCAGTTCATCAATCAGTTTGGACTTGAGATCATCTTCTTTAGAACGAAACTTAGTCTCAAGTTCACCATAAGACTTGGCAAGATTTTCCCAGTTGGCTTTATCTTCTACCCAGAATTTTTCAGGCAACCAATCAGGACGGCCTTCTACATTCTGGTTTTGAACCTGTTGACCATCAGCATTAGAGGTATCTGTACCTTCTGTTGCATTAATCAAACTCATTTTAGCTTTCCTTTTTCAATACGCTGTTCGATAATGCCGACAAGGTAGCGCGATCCTTCTCGATGCATTAGCTCATTTGGTGTGATATTAGGACCACCAACGTAATTTACTGTAATAGATCGCAAATATGCAAGACATTCTTTTGCGCCTTCGCTAGAGAATACCCCATTAAATAGCCGATTAAGTTCTAATTCTTTAGTTTCGGAACGCTCTAAGCCGTCACATCCCACCACCAACCGCACCTTGCGGGGGTTGTTCTGGCTGTTGTTGCTGTTGCTGTCCATTCATAGCACCCATTTGTTGTGTTAGTTGGGCCACTAATTTAGCGCGTTCGCCATCGGAACGCAACAAGCGCTCAGGAACACTAAACTTATCTGCCAGATACTTGGCAGCATCTTCACTCTTGACCAGCAAATTGACAAGTTGTGGACCAAATCTTTGCTGAACTAGACTAACAAAATGATCAAACGCAACAATGTCCTGCTGTGCCTGACCCTGAGCAAGCGGACTTGTTGAGCGAACTTTGACCTCACGCCCATTGACGCTCGGTACTTGGATACGACCCTGCTTCTTTAGAATATAAACAACACGACGAAGAACAGGGTTAACCATTTCAGACTGAAGACGACCAAATGCAGCACCAATTTGGCGAGAAAGATCAGCCATTCGCTGACTGACTTCGGTAGCAGACATTGGAGTTTTATCAGGATTACCGAGCATGTCATTGTAAAGAGCCTTACGGATGTTCATCCGCATGTCATTAAGCACAATCTGTGCAACATCAAAGTTACCAGCAGGCGCAACTGACTTGAGTCCTTGAGAACCAGCCGCAACAGGAATTAAAGTTCCGGGCAAGAGTTGGATCGTATCAGGATTTACAATGCCATCATCTTCCATTGTGTAGATACCAGAGATCGACATCTGAGCGTTCTCAAGGATCAATTGCATGGTAAGATTACAGGTCTTGATCGCTGGCATAGCATTCATCAGGGGACCACGACCCCAAACTTCACCAGCAGCCTTAGACCAACGGAACGAAATAAAGGGATTAGAGCCAGTTCCCTTATACGATTCCTTGAAATAGATCTCTGAAGTCTTTGGATCAAACACACAACGGCGTGTTTCTTCTTCCATGCTGCCAAAGATACGGTATGTGCAGTCTACCAGTTTAATCATTTCGTCCTTACCCGTAGAAAGATTACGGGCGACTTCTTCTGGCAGAGTAGCTTTAGGATAAGCATACTTAATATTAGACGCACGAAGTGGACGCTCACGGAAGATATGATCAATCATATCATCTGGACCAGTATCGAGATAAAGTTGCGACAGAGGCAGGGCCGTAAACATTACAGGATTAAGGGCATCGCCCTCTGTCACACTTAGACATGCTGTACCAACAGCTAGATCAAGAAAGTTCTCATGGATTTCTTGCGAGAAGTTTGAGTTCTGGATAATCTCGAAGACGTAGTTGGTTACAATCTCTAAAGCCTTATCGACTTCAGAGCGTTGATCAGCAGGAATTTCAGATCCAGAAACCAATTCTGCCCAACGCGCAAAGTTTGGAACAAGGCCAGCTTGTAGGCGGGAAGCAAACTCTTGAACACCAACCACCGCTGTTTCATCAAAGATCTTATCAGTTCGAATCTGTCCTTGAGCTTCAGCATAAAAACTTTCACGTTGTGGTAAAGCGTATTCATAACATTCCTCAAACTTTGAAGCCCACATATCTTTAATTCGCTTGGCGCGATTAAACTTGGCGACAAGATTCGCACCCTCGTTAGGTGTAATTTGAGGAAGTTGTTCAACTTCGATCATCTGTTAGTCCAACATTCCGCGACCAAAGCCGCCACCACCACGAGAGCCAGAGATAAGAGAACGCATACCATAGGTTCCAGAGCTTTTAGAAACAGCATCTTGAAGACGCTTTTCTTTATCCTGTGCCTTAATAGCAGCAGCATCAGCTTTTGCAGCAGCCTGTTGCTCAGCAATTGCAGGATCTGGCTCAGGAACAGGAGGTGGTTTAGGGGCTGAAAAACACATGAGACACTCCATTTTCTATCCGAGCCATACACGCCTAAGCGCAAGTTTACAATGGACCGAACCTAACTTTGTTCTGTCTTTGTTGCAAAGGCTTGCGGTTAAACACATCAAACTCACCCTTTGCCTGTACTGTTCTACGATTCTGACCAGCCATTGTGAGGCTTCTGCCTTCGCCACCGCCAATAAGGCAGTATTGAAGTGCGTCATGAACGTGAGAAAACTTGTTCTTTTCGGGCTTTGAGTCGTGACGTACAGAGCCACTGACTTGCATACGCCTATAGTGGTAGCCACCTTTGAACCCACGCAGTAGATTAACGCATCTGCTATCAACCAAAAAGGCCGCTTGCCCATCAATCATACGGTTTAGAGAGGTCGTGACGGCTTCAATGCGTAGCGCAGGATCATTATTGCCAGCAGGAAACGCCTTGATACCCGCTGAACGAAGGATCTGAAATGGTGTACGCTCATCTGTTTGCGCCCTGTAATCACCAGCAGGATCTCCATATACCATGAACTGTGATTGCGGGAATCTCTGTGCGGCTTCAATGCGGAACACTTCTGCAAAGCGCACAATACCCATATCTTCAGCTACTAATTCGTGGAGTATGACCCACTTACCCCGAACATGTTGAGCAAATACAGCAGCAGGAGTGAGACCAAAGTCCATGCCGACAATAATTGGGACATGTGGAACAGGGAGAATGGGGTCTTTCGACACATGCACATCTTCAGAAAACATTGAATAAACTGGCTTACCATCAGACAGTGTTCCAATCTTGTTCATCACATACACGTCGATCCAAGACTTTGTTTTGCCCTCGATGATGCGAGAATAATAGTCTGGTGTTAGGTTTGCGCGGTTCTCTGCCTTGTCATTTAGATGGTATCCAGTCAGATTACCCTCAGAATCGCGCTCTTCTACCATACCAGATGGCTGATTGAAGAACTTCCAAGTGTCTGGTTTAACCAGCATCAGGGCTTCATCGCGGCTAATATGATCTGGGATTGGACTTTCACCAGCCATAATGGGCCACCAATGATCTTCATCTGGGGCGTTCGTATCTGCAATTACGCCATACCAAGTAGGGCCACCGTCCTTCATCGACGGAAAACGACCAACACGCATGGTACAAGCATCAATGATTGACTTCGGCAACTCTCTTGCTTCGTTAACCCAGATGCCTGTCAACTCAAGAGATAGAAGTTTCTTCACATCATCCGCTCTATCAAGAGCAAGGAAGATGACTTCTAACTCAATATCTCCACGCTTCATACGATGGGTATAGGGTGGTGGATGCCATGTCATCTTGCCCCATACATCCTCAGAGAACCAATCAAGCCATGTCTTAATGGTTGTAGTACGCAACTGAGGGTAACTATTACGCACGATAGCCCAGCGAGAACGCCTGATACCATCATCAGAAGGCTCTTGCTGCAAGGCTCGACGAAAGATTTCAATGGCACAACCCACTGATTTGCCAGATCCAACGGGTCCACGTATACCTCTAAAGAAGGAATCATCCTTCATAAAGGCTTTGAGTTGGTCACCCGCTGGCTTGTAATTAAGGTTCAATGAACCATTCCTGAGTTAACGGCTTGGCGAAGCATCTTGTCAACGACCTCTGCACCCATTGCATCAATGAACTTATCCACTTCTACCGTGGTTAGGAAGTCTTGAGGGTAGAACTTTAGGTGAGTTTGCCTGACAATCTGTCGAAGACGATCACGATCTTTGGCAGAGATGGTACTACTAAACGATCCATCGTTCATCTGTGGATACCTATTTGACTATCAATGTGAGCAGGAGTATAAACAAGACTCTCCTGTGTGTGGTGAAACTAGGCCGTGGGTTGAGCTTGCTCCCCACGGTTCTTTTTTATTTCATCTTTGGCTTTGTCTTCTTTGCCGCCATCTTCTTTGCCATGTCCATCTTGGCTGGCTTCATAGCTGGCTTCATCTCTTTACCATATCCCATAGGCTTTTTCATGTTACTTTCCTTTCGCAGCTAACTCTTGGAATTTTTTCTTACCATATTTCTTGCGACCAATATAGGCAGCAAGAGCCTTCGGGTCTTTTGCACCCTGTTTCTCCAGCTTGTCAATAAGCTGCTTGTATCTTTCACCAGATCCCAATGGAGGCTTTGCCATTACTTCTTCACCTTCTTCATGGCTTGATACCTAGCCAGCAATCGCTTGCCATGTGAAACAGCACTGGCCTTGTCACCACTATGACCCCAAGCCTCAAGGCTCAACTTCAATCTTGTCTTTTCACCATTAGGCTTTTTCAAGGGGCCATCAGAGGAACCCATACGAACCAAGAAGCTACCCTTGCGCCTAGTCTCATCAGGCCCACTAGGTGCTCCTTTCACAGGAGCCTTCAGGTTCATACCTTCTTTCTTGGCAGATGCACGACCAGCAGCGTTCAAGCCACCAGCAGGATTTTTACCAGCTTTCCTTTGCCATAACGGTGTTGCCATTACTTCTTCCTCCAAGCACGATTAGCAGCCTTGGCAAGCACCCTTAGATTGGCCCTGCCATTTCCACCACCTTGCCTCAAAGGCTTCTTATGGTCAACATCATTACCATCACCCTTCTTGACAAGCCCTTCCTTTGCCAACTTCTTCCTAGCAGCATTGTTCATGGCACGCTTCTTCTTCATCTCAGCAGAAGCATTATACCCATTATCCATCTTCTTAATCTGTGATGGAGTTCTATGAGAACCCTTATCCCTTACTTCACCATTTGCTGCCATGTTACATACCTTACGTATCTTACGTATCTTACGGACCTTTTGAGTGGGAGAAAATATTGAGTACCTTGAGAGGTAAACTTATTTGTCGAGGTGCTCGCACTACGTCATCCTCCCCTAGTTTTGAACCCCCCTTGTCGACCAGACACACACCACACACCTACTCACGACAGGTCTATACTCACACGTAACTCACCATCAACACGGTGATCTATCCGCTGAGCCGCTCTCATTCCTGCACGATCAAGCAGATCACGTGATGCTTCTAGCTGGACATACTCGCTCTTAGCACCGCTCGACAATCTAGTTATAGTCTTCAGCGCACTTGGTAACGCAGCTCCTATAGCCATAACCGTTCTCCGATGAACCTCTTGAATAATCAGAGGATTCTTCAGCAGTCTATTCGCTTCAACATGGCATCCAGACTCACTGTAACCCGCATCCTTTGCAGCCTGTGTTCCTTGCCCACCATTCGCTACATACGCATCGACAAAGGCATCCTGCTTTAGCGTCAGATCACCACTGGGTGTAGACACGTTAGCCACTACACGACCCATGTGTTATTCCTTTTCTCTCATGCATCAGTGTATAGAGTGGACCATCCAGATCGTCATGTAAATACGTTATTCTACTTACAAAGAGGGTTTATCCCCAGATGGTTTCACCAAGCACTCACATGCATCACAACGACTATACCATAGAAGCTGATCACGCTCGCGCTAAGGCACTCGCTATGTCCAAGAAACGGAGTCGTCATCAAGTGCGGTTAGCGACACATTTAGTGTCGCTACGTCGCACGATGCCGACAATTTTTTTCTCCACGAAACCAAACACGGATTGTAAGGAATTGATCCGCCAACAAGTTGACGTATCAATCAAATCACAATCTTTGCAATCTCGCGTACCACTGAAAAAAAGTGTGTCAACTCCCCCGAGGGAAATCAGAACCATGCATTAAGAGTTGCTATGTTGGCGGGATGCGCTGTCGGATACTCGCAATACTCCCCATGCTCAGTCGTAAAGAACTCCTTCCGCGTGGGTCCGTGTTGCTCCGTGTCCGCCATCACACTCCGCTCTCTGATTTCCCGTTGCCCCTTCGGGGTGCGCCAAGGCGCAGGGAGTCTGACAAACTTTTTTTCCGTGGACGCATGGTTTTCGTGAAGAAAAAAACTCTAGATGGTCTAGAGGGACTTCACCAACAGGAGAGTAACATGACTAAGAAATCAGCACTGAAGGCAACTGCACCAGTTGCAACCACCGCAGAAGAATTGCTAAACACCGTAACAGTTGCGCTGAACCACTACTTCAACTACCCAGTCACTTACACTGACAAGCAAGGCATTGTCCAAACATACAACGGTCTTGAGTATACACAGATCTCGGTCCTCAACGGTATGTGCTACAACCTGACTAAGCAAGTTAGATACCTTGACGACCAAGAGGACGCGTTGCGCGTTGAGGCTAAAAGTCTGATTGAGCAGGCTCAGAATGGAATTGAAATCTGGGAGGGTAACTTCACCCGCGTAAAGGAAAAACTCACCAGAATACAGGATTGCAAACACGCAGCCGAGCTGGCCTTACAAATTTTCGTTAAACGCCACGACCTGCTCTCCGACAAGCCCTTCACATACAATGCACCAGTTAACTTTAAGACTGCTGCCCCAAACAAACAAAACTCTACAGCAGCTTCAGAGCTTGCCGACATGTTGGGTGTCTCGTTCGAGCCTCGCCGCTCTAACGGCACACTTTAACTAACTGAGGGATGGGTGTCCTAGACAGACACTCATCCCTTTTTTTTCGTTCCGAAGGTGCTCACAAAAAGCGCGCACTCATAACCATAGTTC
>Ga0114967_10001691_pt1 | contig 18540 bp, 15 predicted proteins | sample M_130628_MF_Meta_FD_92639 | JGI IMG/M metagenome (GOLD analysis project Ga0114967, IMG submission 92639) | Freshwater microbial communities from Lake Montjoie, Canada to study carbon cycling - M_130628_MF_MetaG | ecosystem: Environmental > Aquatic > Freshwater > Lake | place: Lake Montjoie... | reverse complement strand
CATATGTAATTTATTAAACCATCACAAAGTGGTTATTGAGAAGAAATATTAACGTCAGAATAGAAAATCCAAATTTTAATTTATTAAAGTTTGGATTTTCTATTATTTATTTAGGCTTTTATGAATCCATTAATTATCCAATTAGTTTGTGATAGTAACACTTTGAAAGTGCTGAATTTAAACTATATTTGCAAATTAATTGCGTTCGCGTGAAGGATAGCAGTGAAAATCCCACGCTTTTTTGCGTGGATTGAAACGAATAGCCTGACCCGAAGTTGCGAGGAGGAACGACGAAGCAATCTAAAGGGTCACGCCCTGAAAAAATTGATACCAACAAAGAATGAAACACATACGGAATTTTTGCATTATTGCACACATTGACCACGGGAAAAGTACGCTTGCTGACCGATTATTGGGGGCTACCCAAACGGTTACGGCTCGTGAAGAAAAGGCGCAATTGCTAGACAATATGGACTTGGAACGCGAGCGTGGGATTACCATAAAAAGTCACGCGATTCAAATGGAGTACAAATACAAAGGCGAAGATTATATTTTGAATTTGATTGACACTCCTGGCCACGTTGATTTTTCCTATGAAGTTTCTCGATCTATCGCGGCTTGTGAAGGCGCGCTTTTGATTGTAGATGCCGCACAAAGTATTCAGGCACAAACCATTTCGAATTTGTATTTGGCTTTGGAAAATGACTTGGAAATTATTCCCATTTTGAACAAAGTAGATTTACCAAGTGCAAGTCCTGAGGAAGTTAGCGATGATATTGTGGATTTGTTAGGGTGCAAATTGGAAGAAATTATTCACGCCTCGGGTAAAACGGGTTTGGGTGTGGAGAATATTTTAGCAGCTATTATAGAAAGAATTCCTCCTCCAAAAGGAAATGTTGATGAGCCGTTGCAAGCGTTGATTTTTGATTCGCATTACAATCCGTTTCGTGGAATTGAGGTTATTTTCCGGGTGAAAAACGGAGAAATCAAAAAAGGGCAAAAAATTAAATTCATGGCTACGGGAAATGAATATTTTGCCGACGAAATTGGTACTTTGAAATTGAACCAAGTTCCAAAACAAGTTATTTCTGCTGGTGATGTTGGGTATTTAATTTCTGGAATAAAAGAGGCCAAAGAAGTAAAAGTGGGAGATACGTTGACGGATTCAAAAAATCCAACAACGAATAGCATTCAAGGTTTTGAAGATGTGAAGCCAATGGTTTTTGCGGGAATTTATCCTGTGGACACCGAAGATTATGAAGAGCTTAGAAACTCGATGGAAAAATTACAATTGAACGATGCTTCCTTAGTGTTTTTACCTGAAAGTTCGGCGGCTTTAGGATTTGGTTTCCGTTGTGGATTTTTAGGAATGTTGCACATGGAAATTATCCAAGAACGCTTGGAACGAGAGTTTAATATGACCGTGATTACTACGGTTCCCAACGTTTCGTATTTGGCTTACACCAAGAAAAATCCCGATACGCCACTTATCGTAAATAACCCTTCGGACTTGCCGGAACCTTCTCGTTTAGAGAGAGTTGAGGAGCCATTTATAAAAGCGACCATTATTACCAAAGCTGATTTTGTGGGGAATGTAATGAGTTTGTGTATTGAAAAACGCGGATTGATTACAAACCAAACCTACCTGACTACGGAACGTGTTGAATTGACATTTGATATGCCATTGGCAGAAATTGTATTTGACTTTTATGATCGTTTGAAAACGGTTTCTAAAGGGTATGCATCGTTTGATTATTCGCCAATTGGAATGCGAACTTCGAATTTGGTTAAAGTTGACATTTTGTTAAATGCAACCATTGTGGATGCTTTATCCTCGTTGATGCACGTTGACAACGCGTATTCTATTGGTAAAAAAATGTGTGAGAAACTGAAAGAATTAATTCCACGTCAGCAATTTGATATTCCTGTTCAAGCGGCGATTGGGGTGAAGGTTATTTCTCGTGAAACCATAAAAGCGTTGCGTAAAGATGTAACTGCCAAATGTTATGGTGGTGATATTTCGCGTAAACGTAAGTTATTAGAAAAACAGAAAAAAGGTAAAAAACGAATGCGATTGGTTGGAAATGTAGAGATTCCACAAGAAGCATTTATGGCGGTTTTGAAGTTGAATGATTAATTTTTTAGACTTAAAAAAGACAATAGACGGATAGATAATAGACAAGCCCGATAATGAAAGTTATCGGGTTTTTTGTGCTTAAACAATTTTAAGGTTGTAACACTTTATATTTACGATTGCTGGGAAACCCATAAACTAGGAACCGCTCAAAAATTTAGTTCTCATTTTAGCAGGAAACGTTGATTTAGACTTTTTTAATCACATAAGTCACCATTCCCCATATAATTAATTCGTTTTCCTCGGTAACTTTTATAGGGGAATACGTTGGGTTTTCTGGCATGAGATAAAGGCAATCTTGCTCTACAAGAATCCGTTTTACAGTAAATTCTCCGTCTATAAAACAAATCGCTATTTTGTTGTTTTGAGGTTCTAAACTTCGGTCAACAACCAAAACATCTTTGTCATTTATGCCTGCGTCAATCATGGAATTTCCTTTGACTTTTATATAAAAAGTAGCCAACGGATTTTCGCTTAATTCTTTATTTAAGTCGATACTGGTTTCCATGAAATCGGCTGCTGGAGATGGAAATCCTGCTGAAACTCCTTCTTTCACGAAAGCAATTCTTAAATCACTTTCAAAATCGGGAAGGAAAAAAGTGAGTTTGTTATTTTTCTTTATTGACATTTTACTTCAAGAATATCGTTGAAATTAGTAGTGTATTTTGGTGACAAATGATTTTGTCGCATGTTCCAGGTTAGATTTAAATTTTGCGATGCGAGCTTGACTTTTTTATCGCCCATTTTTTTATTCAGAAAATCCATCGATCGCATTAAAGCCAAATGTTTTGGGTTTTCCTCTTCAAATAATTGAAATTGCTTTTGATCTTCGGGGATAAATTCGGTTACAATTACACCCGCTTTTTTAAACTTGACATTTTCATTACCGTGAAGTAATTTTTTTAATATCGCAATGGCAATAGTAGAAATAGTTAAGGTAGAATTGGTTGCAAACGGTAATTTAACGGCCATGTTAAAATAGTATTTTGACGTTTTAACAGTGTGCCTGTCAATAACCAACATCACAATTATAGTGTGGCAACACGAATTTTGTTTGCGCAATTTTTCGGCACAAATAGCTGCAAAAGTAGCCACTCGTTCCCGCAATAAATCGAAATCGGCAATTTGCTTTGGGAAACTTCTCGTTGTGGAAATACTTTTTTTAGGATTGGGAATGGGTTCTAAATCCAACACCGATTTCCCTTCCAATTCGTATTTTAAACGAAGGCCTACCACGCCCAATTCTTTTCGAATCCAGGACTCCTGATGGGGTTGAATAAAATCGAAAGCGGTATTGATATTTCGAAGTTTTGCCTTCTTAGTCGTTCTATTTCCAATGCCCCAAACGTCTTCAATTTTAGTCCATTTGAGCGCTTTAATCCGTTTTTCGTCGGTATCGATGGTGTAGACTCCAGAAGTTCTGTCTTGAAATTTTTTGGCAATTTTATTGGCTACTTTTGCCAATGCTTTTGTGGGTGCAAAGCCAACGCAAACAGGAATTCCAACCCATTTTTGAATTCTGTTTTTCATCGAAATCCCATACGAATCGTAATCTAGAATTGCCATTCCATCAAAATTGATAAAGGCTTCGTCAATGCTATAAATTTCTAAATTGGGTGAAAACTGCGCTAATATTTTCATTACACGATTGCTTAAATCGCCATAAAGCACATAATTTGAAGAAAAGACTTGTATGTTTTTTTCTTTTACTACGTCTTTAATTTGAAATAATGGAGCGCCCATTGGAACGCCAGCAGCCTTAGCTTCGTTGCTTCTGGAAATTACACATCCGTCATTATTGGATAATATAACAACGGGTTTTCCGTTGAGTTTCGGTTGGAAAACACGTTCGCAGGAAGCATAAAAATTATTACAATCGACTAAAGCATACATACTACAAACTTACAGAATAAGTTGGTTTTGAATAACTTCAAAAAGGAGAATTTTTCGGATTGTTAATAAAAAAATTAAGGACAGCCGCAATCGTTTGGACCGCACTTTTTGGAGGTGTTTTTCTTGAAAAAGAATTTCTTTGTCAAATAACCCAGTGCCAATCCTAAAGCGATAAAAGCTATTATTTCTTGTGCCATATTGGAGTTATTTTAAAATTTGAAAGGCAATTAAAGCTACAATATAAGCCAGTCCACTCATGAAAACAAGTTGCGCCAACGGCCATTTCCAAGTGTTGGTTTCTTTTTTAGTAATCGCCAAGGTACTCGCACATTGCATGGCAAAAGCATAAAATAGTAACAATGAAATTCCGGTTGCAAAATTGAAGATTTTAGCTCCTGTTTCAGGGTTTATTTCGGCTCCCATTTTATTTTTTATAGTATTGTCATTGTCGTTATCTCCAACGCTATAAATGGTTGCTAAAGTCCCAACAAAAACTTCCCTTGCGGCAAATGAACTAATGATGGCAATACCAATTTTCCAATCGTAACCCAACGGTGAAATGGCAGGTTCTATGGCTTTTCCCATTATTCCAATGTAAGAATTTTCTAATTTATAGGCTGCCACTTTATCCTTAAATTCTAATTTTGACAAAGTGCTATTTGTATTTTGACTCGTAATAATTGCCTCGGCATCATTGAATTTCTTTCCAGGGCCGTAAGAAGCTAAAAACCATAAAACAATTGAAATGGCAAGAATTATTTTCCCAGCTCCAAAAATAAACGAACGCGTTTTTTCAATCACATTGATAGCAACATTTTTAAACATTGGCAATTTATAGTTTGGCATTTCAACCACAAAAAAAGTTTTCCCTTTAATTTTTAAGATTTTATTTAAAACATAGGCCGAGAAAATTGCCATTCCAAATCCCAAAAGATAAAGCAACATTAAGGTTAATCCTTGCAAATTAAACACCCCAAAAACTCTAGTATCCGGGATTACCAATGCAATAATAATGGCATAAACCGGTAATCTAGCGGAACAAGTAGTGAATGGAGTAACAAGAATGGTAATCAATCTTTCCTTCCAATTTTCGATGTTTCTAGTTGCCATAATAGCCGGAATAGCACAGGCAGTCCCAGAAATTAAAGGCACCACGCTTTTGCCTGAAAGGCCAAATTTCCTCATTAATTTATCCATCAAAAATACTACTCGGCTCATGTAACCGCTTTCTTCTAAAACAGAAATAAATAAAAATAAAAAGGCTATTTGTGGAATAAAAATTAAAATTCCGCCAATTCCGGGGATGATTCCTTGTGAAATTAAATTGGTCAAAACTCCGGCTGGTAGAGATGCACTTGCATACAAACTAAAATCTGCAAAAGTAGAATCTATAAATTCCATCGGCACTTTTGACCATTCAAAAATAGATTGAAAGATGAAAAATAAGATGCCGAAAAAGATACAATAACCCCAAATTTTATGGGTTAAAACTCGATCTAATTTACTTCGGAAATCTTTTGCAATGGAAGAATCTATATTATGCCCAATTTTTAAAATGTCATTTATAAATTGATATCTTTTTATGGTTTCCTTTTGTTGTAATCGCTTCAAATCGGAATGTGATTTAGTATAGGCATTTTGGATTTCATTTCTCTCCAAATTTAAAAAGTTTACATCCTGAGTGATTACCAACCACAATTTATATAGCAATTGCGTGGGAAATGTTTTTTGTAGCGTTTCAAAATAGTCAGAATCAATAATTGAAGCGTTCAGACAGGGCGCTGTAGATAGTGATTTATAATTAATAATTAGTTCTTTTAATTTTTCAATTCCGTATCCTTTTCTAGTGCTAATTAATGCTATTTTGGTTTTAAAATGCTCTTCTAAATAGGGAATATCAATTGAAATACCTTTAAATTTCATTCTATCAGCCATATTTATGACCAATATAGTTGGTATTTCAAGGTCTTTAATTTGGGTGAAAAGCAATAAATTTCGTTTTAAATTTTCTACATCTGTAACTACAATTGCCACATCGGGAAATAATTTATCTTTTTTATTTAGCAGTAATTCAATAACCACATTTTCATCAATAGAACTGGCATTTAAACTATACGTTCCTGGTAAATCAAGAATATTTGCTTTGATTTTGGAGGTTAATTTACAAAACCCCATCTTTTTTTCGACCGTAATTCCAGGGTAATTTCCCACTTGCTGGTTCAATCCGGTCAATTCATTAAAAACAGAAGTTTTGCCCGTATTTGGATTTCCAATTAAAGCAACGTTTATATTATTACTGCTCATTTTGAGTTGGTATTAAGAATTTCAACCTCAATTTCATTTGCAGTTTCTATGCGAATTGCAAGATGTGAGCCATTAATATTTAAATAAAGGGGGTCTCCAAAAGGAGCAATTTGAAGTAATTGAACGGTATTCCCAGGCAAACATCCCATTTCCAATAGCTTTAATGGAATAGCTTCAATATCAAAATCTTTGATTATTGCTGTTTCGCCTTTTTTGAGAGAATTTATTGTAGTTCGCAAACCTTATTTAGATTGAATTTAGATTACAAAAGTAAATATAATATTATTCAATCAAATGATAATTATCAGTTTTATGAGATTTTTAGGTTTTAAAAATTATCTAGTTATTGGGTACACAAAAAATTAATATCTACAATTAAACGTTCGATGTCCTCCTTTTTGGTTCCATCATAAAATCCTCGCACCCGTCTTTTTGAATCAACCAATACAAAGTTTTCGGTATGAACCATGTCATATAATTCTTCGGGTTTTCCTAATTTAACTGCTAAATACGATTTTCTAGCCATTGAATAAATTTGCTTTTTATCGCCAGTGACTAAATTCCATTTTCGATCAATCACTCCATTTTTAATTGCATATTCTTTTAAAACAGCAACGTTGTCTGTTTCAGGAAAAACAGTGTGGGAAAGCAACATCACTTTAGGATTATTGATAAATGCTTTTTGGACCTCCACTAAATTAGTCGTCATTTTAGGACAAATAGAACCGCAAGTGGTAAAGAAAAAATCGGCTACATAAATTTTACCTTCGTAGTCTTTTTGGGTTATAATTTTTCCATTTTGATTAACAAACGAAAAATCAGCGATAGCATGGTATTTACTGATATATTGAACCGTAGAATCTACCAATTCAGGATTTACCATTGACGGATTATAAATTAGAAGTGACTTTTTTGGCTTCAATGCAGAATAAAATAACGATAAAATTATTGTAGAAAGTGCCGTTACAATAACCAAAAACCACTTGTATTTTTTTAAAAAAGAAAGCATATTAAATTTTTCCACAAATTTACAAAAGTTATAGAGTAAGTTATGAAATTACCGATTTAATTTTTAAGGAAATCGATAGATTACAATCCTAATTTATTTGATAGAATTTAACATAAATTAAAAAAATAATTAATATTTTTGAAGTCTAACTTAATATTAACTAATTATGAAACTTAGATTAAATAAGACATTATTGTACGTTATTCCTGCATTGATTGGATTATCGGCAAATGCTCAAAAAGAGGCCGCCACGACGCCTGGAATAAACGTTCCTTATATGGATAAATCGGTGAAGCCAGGTGACGATTTTTTTAAATTTGTAAATGGAACTTGGCTAAAAAATACTGAAATTCCTGCTGACAAAACACGTTGGGGAAGTTTTGATGAATTACGCCAAAATACCGATAAAGATGCCTTAGCAATTTTAAAAGAGGCAACAAAAAATCCTAAATACAAATCAACTACCGATCAAGGTAAAGCGATTATTATGTACAAAGCCGCTATGGATACTTTGGCGAGAAACAAACAAGGAATTGTACCATTAACTCCTTATTTGGCTAAAATTAATGCCGTGAAAAACGTCAAAGATTTACAAAAATTGATGATGGAAACGGAAGCTCAGGGCGGAGGCGTTGGTTTTTTTGGTGTTGGAATTGGTGCCGATGAAAAAAATAGCACTCGAAATGTAGTTAGTGTTGGTCCAGGTGGATTAGGATTGCCGGACAGAGATTACTACGTATCTGAAGATAAGGATTCTAAAGAAAAACGCGAGAAATATGTGCTTCACGTTGCAAAAATGTTACAATTTTTAAATGAATCTCCTGAACAAGCAAAAGCGGATGCTGAAAAAATTCTTGCTTTAGAAATCCAAATGTCTAAACCAAGATTGGACCGTGTGGAACGTAGAGATAGTAAAAAACAATACAATCCAACTGCAATTGTGGATTTGCAAAAAATGCTTCCTTCAATAGATTGGAACTCTTATATCAAAGGAATTGGAATCACTAAAGTGGATACTATTATCGTTTCTCAACCAAGATACATGACTTCTCTACAAACTTTATTTACTGAAAATAAAGTAGAAGATTGGAAAGCATATATGCGTTGGATGTTGTTAAGAGGAGCTTCAAGCCAATTGTCTACTACAATTGAAACTGCTAACTGGGAGTTTTATGGAAAAACATTAACCGGTGCTTTAAAACAAAGACCTCGTCACGAAAAAGCATTACAAGTAGTTAATGGAACGGTTGGAGAAGCCTTAGGAAAATTATACGTTGAAAAAATGTTCCCAGCTGAAGCTAAAGCTAAAGCGATGAAAATGATCAAAAACGTAATGAGAGCCTATGAAATAAGAATTAATAATTTGACTTGGATGTCTGCTGAAACAAAAGCGAAAGCGGTAGAAAAGTTGAATAAATTGACTATAAAAATAGGTTACCCTGACAAATGGGAAGATTACTCTGCTTTAGAAGTGAAAAGTCCTGAAGACGGCGGAAGCTATTTTCAAAATATCAAAAATGTTTCTAAATGGGGCTGGGCGAAAGACTTAGCAAAATTGGGAAAACCAGTTGATAAAACAGAATGGGGAATGTCACCTCAAACGGTTAATGCTTATTACAACCCTTCATACAACGAAATTGTATTCCCAGCGGCAATCTTACAACCACCATTTTACAATTACCAAGCGGACGAAGCTGTAAATTACGGTGGAATTGGAGGAGTAATCGGACATGAAATTTCTCATGGTTTTGACGATCAAGGGGCAACTTACAACGCTGATGGAAATTTAATTGACTGGTGGACAGCGGAAGATTTAACGAAGTTTACTTCACTTGGAGGAGCGCTTGCTGATCAATATTCTGCTTTGGAGCCATTGCCAGGAACTCACGTAGATGGAAAATTTACATTAGGTGAAAACATTGGAGATTTGGGCGGCGTGAATGCGGCTTACGACGGGTTGCAATTGTATTTGAAAGAAAATGGAAATCCTGGTTTAATTGATGGTTTTACTCCTGAACAACGATTTTTTATCTCGTGGTCAACTATTTGGAGATCTAAGATGAGAGATGAAGCTTTGAAAAATCAAGTGAAAACAGATCCGCATTCTCCAGGAATGTATCGTGCTTATGTGCCAATTCAAAACGTAGATGCTTTCTATTCAGCATTTGGTATCAAAGAAGGTGACGGCATGTTTGTAGCTCCTGAAAAACGAGTTAAAATTTGGTAATAACCAATTTATATAAATTTAAAAATCCCATTTTGTATTTCAAAATGGGATTTTTTTAGGTGTTCTTCGATTTTTGAAAGGATCTATTGACCAAATAAAGTCCGAATAAAGTGATTATTCCGCCTACCGCAATTGCTAATGACAACGGTTCTCCCAAAATATAAGCTCCTAAAAGAACTGCAATTATGGGATTGATATAGGCATAAATACTATTGATTTCGGCAGGCAAATGTTGCAAAGCATAGATATAAGCTATGAAGGTTAACACCGATCCGAAAATTACCAAATAGCCTATTGAAACCCATGAAATTACTGGAATGGTAGATAAACTCACCGCCGATCCCGTCGCTCCTAAATAGGCAAAAAGAAAAATACTCGAAATAAACATCTGAATCCCTAAACTAAAATAAGGATTAAAACTTGCCGCTTTTTTCTTGGTGTATAATGTCGCAAAAGCCCAGGTTAAAGTAGAAATTATGGATATTATAATTCCAAATCGGAAATCAAAAATCAAGAAATCCCTCAAATGTTCGTAGAAAATTACACATACACCAGCAAACCCAACAACCAATCCTATAATTGATAATTTTACTAATTTTTCACCTCTAAAAAGACTTATAATTACCACCCAAAGCGGAACCAAAGCGCCTATAATTGCGCCCAAACCACTACTTATATATTTCACTCCCCAGGTGCTTAAACCGTTGCTTAAAACAAAATTCAAAATACTCAAAATGATAATGGTTTTCCATTGTTTGCCTTTAGGCCAAGGGGTTTTATTAAATAAAAAATAAGACAAGTATAAAGTGGCGCCTAAAAATTGGCGAATAGCGGCAAGTTGTAACGCGGGCATGTATTTCACCCCTTCTTTGGAAGCAATCCAAGTGGTGCCCCAAAAAAAACTAACCCAGCAAAGTGCCAAAACAGGCAATCCAACGGAACTAATTTTAGATTGAATTCCGCTTTTTATTTTTTGTATCAATTATAAACTTCCTTTTATAAATTGGTATTTCAAAACATTTTCTAATTTATCGGATAAAATGGTTTTTCCAACAGAGGGTTTTGAATGGGTAAAGATAGGCAGTTCCAAATTATATTCTTTGGCTTTTTGCGAATAATACTCTTCCCGATTTGGATGAAAAGGGGCAACAGCATTGAACGTTTCTCCCCAACAATTACGGTCTATAATTTTTAAAATAATCCCGATGCAATCTTCTTGGTGAATCAAATTAATTGGCGCATCTGGATTTTCAATATTACTTCTCCCGGCTAAAAAATGAATGGGATTTCGGTCTTCGCTAATGAGCCCTCCAAAACGGAGAATGGTAGTTTCAAAATGAGAGTTATCTTGCAATAGTTTTTCACATTCAAGCAGCTGTTTGCCACTTTCAGTATCCGGATTTGGAATGGTTTCTTCAGTTACAACTTTGTCTTCATCAGAATAAACAGAAGTAGAACTCACAAACAAAACCTTTTTAATTTTTGATTTTTCAATAAATGGAATGCTGTTTTTTATTTTAGAAACAAAATTTTCAGTGGAATTCCCTCTTAATTTAGGCGGAATATTGATTATTAAAATCAGACTTTCCTCTAAGAATTCATCTACATTCGCATTGATTTCATTTCCCCCTATTTCAATCAAAAAAGGAGTTATTCCTGCCTGCTCAAGTCCCACTATTTTTTCAGAAGATGTAGTTGAACCCTTAACCGAAAACCCATTCCCTATTAAAGCTTTCGCCAAAGGAAATCCCAACCAACCACAACCAAGAATGCTAATTTTTGTCATTATTATTTTTTGTAACCTATTTGTTTTCGTTCTTTTTGAACTGTTTCCGTTTCATCTCTTTTTATTAGAAAATTTAATGCTTCATAGATATCACTAAATTGCTTGTCATATTTACTTTCTATTTCTAATAATTTAGAATTAAATTCTTTGTGTTCTATTGCAAATTTTCTTATCACAACAAAGGTTCTCATAATAGCAATATTAACATTAATTGCAATATCTGAATTTAATATTCCACTCAACATTGCAATTCCTTGTTCAGTAAAAGCAAATGGCAAGTATTTTTTGTGCTTTCCACGTCCATTTTCCTTTAAGGTCACAATTTGTGACCTTAAAGATTCATACTCGTTTTCAGTCAATTGAAACATAAAATCCTCTGGGAATCTTTGTGAATTTCTTTTAACAGCTTGATTCAAAACTCTAGTCTCCACTTTATAAAGAAGGGCTAAATCAAAATCTAAAATTACTTTCTGTCCTCTAAACTCATTTATTTTGGCTTGTAATATTGAAATGTCCATGGCTTATATTTATTTTGTTATTAAAGTATCAATGTTAACTGTCAAACTGTCTTTTGGAGTCAAATTTCTAGATTTTAAATTTTCGGTTTTTCGAATCCCATTTGATGGAACAATCCTCTTTTGGATTACCACCGCATCGTTTAATACAAAAGGCATTGGCATCATCCAAGGCAATCTTTTGGCAATTCTGAATTTTGGATTACTCACTAAATCAAAAGAACTTTCCATTAAATCCATATCGAAAACATCGGTTATAGGAATAGAAAATTGCAATTCCAACGGCTCATTATCAACTACATAATAACTAACTAATTTCTTCCCTTTTCGTTCATACAAACTTCCTTTTTGATCTAAAGCTGTTGCTCCATTGGCTTTTAAATTGTAGAAAGTCATATTTTCATTGGCAAAAACATCGTATCGATTTACTTGTCGATTTGGCTTAATTTTTATCTTATAATAATGTTGAGACCCCGCAATACTATCTTTTAAAAACGAAATGGTAGGTTCGCCTAAATCGATAACATTGGCCTCAACTGAATAGGTAAACCCTGATTTATATTTGCTAAACAAAGGATTCTGGTTTAATTCACTAGCGTCTTTCGGATTTTCTCCTAAATACAATTTCGTCCAAGGATCCAAATTTATATCATAGGTAGTCCAAACCGCTTTTTTCGAGTCGGCATTATAAACATAAAGCAAACTATTTGGTTTTGCCATTCCAATAGCATACCCCGAATTAAAACTAGCCTTAATAAAAAACCCAATTGAGATTAAAAATAATACCAAGGCCCAAAAACCTTTTCTAGGAAATGATCCAAATGTTGGCAGCAACAATCCGAAAACTAAAACCGTTAAAACAGCACTTCCGGTTAAAATTTTCAACCCCAATCCTATTGGAAACATAATTATAAAAGGAACCAAAATAATTAAAGACGGAATACTCAAAATTAAATTCAATATTGGATTTGTTTTTTGAGTAGTCACAAAATAAGCCAACATAAACAAGCTGAAAAATAATGGAATTATAAAAAATCCCGCTCCAGGCAAATAAAAAGCAATCGCAAAATTGATTAAAATCCAAATAAATAATGGTGCAACAGAATAATTTTCGGTTTTATTTTCCGAATTGGAATTGGAATAAAACAACAACGAAATCGCTAAGCTTAAAAACACAAAAGCGCCAATATAATCGTGTCCGTTATAGGTAAAACCCTGAAGAATATCATTGTATTGCGGATAAATCTTCAGTAGCAACTTCCAACCAAAAAAAGCAGTTATTCCCGAAACGAGTAACGCCCCAAGGAAAATTAAAAAGCCTTTTCCGATTTCTGAAAACACCAAAACTCGTTTACCAAGCCCTATAAATACTAAAAATAAGAATAGAAAAACCGCAATCATTACCATTGGAAAAACCCAAGAAAAAGGATAACTCACAAAATTAAATGGCGTATTAAAATAAACATAATCGTCTCCTGATTGAAGAGAACTCAAATCGGAATTGGAGAAATAATTCAACAACGGAACCAAATAAGTTCCTTGATGTGCCATCGTTTTCGGACTCAAATGAGCAATATCATCTTGCGCCGTGTGGTAATTAAAATGATTGTCTATAAACGCAAAATTGAACCCTTGAATTTTCCCTTGCTCTCTAAAAACGGTCAAATCGGTATCGTTGGGCAACATTTTATAAATGCTGTACATTAAGGAATTTGAAACCGGATAACTTGGGTTGGCAGCCGTAAATTCCTTCACCATATTGGCATTTCCCTTGTTCACTTCCATCAACATATAGCTTGGTCCAGCGCTCCCTCGGGCCTCAAAATTCAAAACCAATCCCACTTCTTTTGCCCAATTACTTTGAGTTACAAAAAGTGCCGCTCCGTTCAAGCCCAATTCTTCCGCATCCGAAAACAAAATAATAATGTCGTTTTTGTGCGGGGTTTTATTTTCTAAAAAAGCACGAACGCCTTCCAAAATAGTTGCAATTCCCGAAGCATCATCGCTAGCGCCATGGGAATACGAGTGCGGAGCGCTATCATAATGAGATAGCAATAACAAGGCTTTCGAGCTGTTAGAACCTTTAATTCTTGCTAAAATATTTTTAGATTTTGTCAGGTTTCCCCAATCAGAAAGCGTAGTTCCTTCCTGAATTTGGGTTTCCAATCCCATTTTTTGGAGTTCTTTTACCAAATATTCCCCCACCATTTTATGATTCCCTGAGCCAACAAAATGGGGGTTTTCCGAGATAACTTTTACTTTTTCAAGCGCCCTTTTTGTGGAATATTCCGAGAGCAATGCATCATCCGTTGAAACCCATTGCGGCATCATTAACAAGTAAATTAATCCTAGGATTCCAGCAATAAATAATAACGATAAAATGGCGGTGAATCTGTTTTTCATTGGTAATAAATTTGAAGTTAAATATCTTTTTTGACTAACATAAAATAATCGTTTTCCAATGCCATATAGCCTTGGTCGTATATAAAATAATAAGTATTCCCAGTTTTGGTATTCAAAATATTCGTAAAAAATTCAAAATCAAATCCCTTACTTAACAATTTTGTACGCGTGGTTTTCGACTTCCCTTCTACATTTAAAGCGCCCAAAATCCGATAATTTTTGCGTAATTTATTGTTCACATTGCGCATAAAATTCGTGCTGTCCTTATTGATTTTGTTGTTATAGGAATTCCTACAACCGTCGCTGCAAAACTTTTTGTCCTCGCGCCCCACAATTTTATCGTTGCATTCCAAACACGTTTTATTCATAATTTTGTTTATTTAAATTGCCCTTTATGAAATAATGCTTGTTCAATATGTGCTAAATGATGGTTGCAATGCCAAGCATAGAGTCCAATCATTTCGTTTAGAAAATATATTCTGTTATTTGCGGGATGAACTAATTGTCGATTAAAATCTTCCTCTTTAAAAGATTTTAAAAGTAAAACCCAACGAGAGTGAACTCCTTGAATTATTTGTAGTGATGTATCAATTTTTTCTGATTTACCGTCAATGAGTTCAGCCCATTTGGCTTCCTCATAGGGTTTTACAGTTGGAAGATATTCCGTTAAAGCGAGTTTAAATCGAATAAAACTGTTCATATGACTGTCAGCACAATGGTGAATTACTTGTTTAACCGTCCATCCATCAGGTCTATAAATCCAATTTAACTTTTCAATTGAAAGATTTTGAGTTAGTTTTATCAAATTATCTGGAAAAATCTCGATAGCGCTTATCCAATTAATTAGATCGTTTTGCGAAATAAAATTTGGTTTAGCAAACTTGCCGATTGGAAATTTGAGATTTTCTAGATTTATATTATTTTCCATATTATTTATTAAAACTTTTACAATCAATCAAATATACTTATAATTTTCCAATTACAAACGCTTACAAACAACTACAACCGAAAGTAAGCAGTTAACAACCGAATAAATTTTGGAAGTCGCCACATCTTTGCAATGTCGAAATCAAACAAGTATCGGCAAAACAAAAATTATTTATTACAAACCATTTAAATTAAAACGCTATGAGCACATTAAGAAACAAAGTACAGTTAATCGGACATGTAGGTAATGATCCAGAAATCAAAACATTCGATGGAGGAAAAAAATTAGCCAAATTAAACGTTGCAACCAACGAAAGTTACAAAAACGACAAAGGAGAAAAAGTAGAAGAAACCCAATGGCACAGTCTTATTGCTTGGGGAAAAACTGCCGATATCATTGAAAAATATGTCGTAAAAGGTAAAGAAATTGCCATCGAGGGCAAACTAACCCACAGAAGTTACGAAGATAAAAACGGTGAAAAACGTTACGTAACCGAAGTCGTAATTGATGAATTAATGCTTTTAGGAAAGTAAAGCCCCCACCAGAGCGATAGCGAACTGGCGAAGCAAACCCCAAAAGGGGGAATTAGCAAATTAAGTCGCAGTTTTTTTATAACTGCGGCTTTTTTATTTAATCCTTATGAATTCCAATATTTTTTCAGCCACGAATTTCACCAATTGTCTCGAATTTTATTTTAAAAAATCTGTGGGAATCCGTTTAATCCGTTAAATCTGTGGCAAAAAATTTAGAGTTATTTCTTAAACACGAATTACACAAATTGCGACGAATTTTGTTTTAAAATCTTGGAGAATCAGTATAATCCGTTAAAACTGTGGCAAAAAATTAGTGTTATTTCTCAAATACGAATTACACCAATTGTCACGAATTTTATTTTAGAAGCGACAAGACTTCTGTAATATTTTCAAAGGAATAGAAATTTTCATGTTCAATCTCAAAATCGATTTTCTCATATTCCCAAGTGGTATGATACGGAATGTGAACTCCGTAACCTCCGATATTTAAAATCGGTAAAACATCGGATTTTAGTGAGTTTCCAATCATTAAAAAATCTTTTGGATCGCAATCCAATCGCCCTAACATTTTTTGATAATCCAATTCGGTTTTGTCACTCATCACTTCAATATGATGAAAAAACGCCCCTATTCCTGAATCGTGAAGTTTGCGGTGTTGGTCTTTTAAATCGCCTTTGGTGGCAACAACCAATTTGTAGTTGGATTGTAATTCCTCCAAAACCTTTTCCACGTTCGGCATTAATTCAACTGGTTTTTGCAATAAATCCTTTCCAATGGCAATAATTTTATCAATGCCTTTTCCTGAAATAGTATGATTAGTTAATTCCAAAGCAGTTTCAATCATTGAAAGTGTAAAAGCCTTAATTCCAAATCCATACAAAGATAAATTTGCAATTTGGTGATTTAAAATCAACCCTAATATTTCTTGCTTAGAAGCATAATCTTGAAACAAAACACAAAAACGCTCTTGGGCTTCATCAAAATAAGGTTCGTTGTGCCACAATGTATCATCGGCGTCGAATGAAATTATTTTTGGGTTCATTTTATTTATTTTACCGCAAATTAGTAAATTATCATTTTTGTTTCATTTTAAATTTGCGAATTTGCGGTTAGTTTTTTTAATTTATGGTTTCAACATTAACAAATTATCATTTTTGATTCATTTTAAATTTGCGAATTTGCGGTTAGTTTTTTTAATTTATGGTTTCCCCATTAGCAACTCCGTCGGAATCAGGATTTACAAAAACCAATTTTCCTTCCGCATTGGTAGTCATCAAAATCATTCCTTCGCTATCTACTCCGCGAAGGTTTCTTGGAGCCAAATTCACTAAAACCGTAACGCGTTTCCCAATAATTTCTTCAGGAGAAAAACTCTCTGCAATTCCCGAAACAATGGTGCGAACATCAATTCCAGTATCAATTTTTAGAATCAATAATTTATTTGCTTTAGGCATTTTTTCCGCTTCTAAAATAGTTCCAACACGCAAATCCATTTTAGCAAAATCATCGTATTGAATCGTTTCTTTTTGTGGTTCTGTCATTGCGAGAGACGAAGCAATCTCTTCTTTATTTGCCACTTTCGTAGCTTCTAATTTGTCCATTTGTTTTTGTATTTCTTCGTCTTCAATTTTTGCAAAAAGCAATTCTGCTTCGCCAATTTGGTGACCTGAAGGAATTAATTCTGACGTTTCGGAAACGGTTTTCCAATCTATTTTGGTTTCTATTTTTAAAATTCTAGAAAGTTTTGCTGCAGTAAAAGGTAAAAAGGGTTCGCAAAGTGAACTCAAAGCAGCTGCAATTTGCAAGGCAACATACATTTGTGTTTGCACGCGCTCAGGGTTGTCTTTAATTACTTTCCAAGGCTCTTCATCGGCAAGATATTTATTCCCCAAACGAGCCACATTCATCAATTCGCCCAGAGCTTCTCTAAATCGGTAGCGTTCAATTGAACTTGAAATTACTGCTGGATAGGCTTTTAATTCCGTTAAAGTTGCTTCGTCCACATCGGAAAGCGGGTTCGGACTTGGGACAATTCCATTATAAAATTTATTGGTTAAAACCACAACACGATTAATGAAATTCCCAAAAATCGCAACCAATTCATTGTTATTTCTCGCTTGAAAATCTTTCCAAGTAAAATCGTTATCCTTAGTTTCTGGTGCATTTGATGTCAATGCATAACGCAAAACATCTTGCTGATTTGGAAAATCTTCTAAATATTCGTGCAACCAAACCGCCCAATTTTTTGAAGTCGATAATTTGTTTCCTTCCAAATTCAAGAATTCGTTTGCAGGAACATTATCGGGTAAAATATAACTCCCTTCGGCTTTTAACATCGCAGGGAAAATGATACAATGAAAAACAATATTGTCTTTTCCAATGAAGTGAACCAGTTTAGTGTCTTCATTTTTCCAATACGATTCCCAATCTTTTCCTTCTCTCGCAGCCCATTCTTTAGTTGCAGAAATATATCCAATTGGGGCGTCAAACCACACATATAATTTTTTTCCTTCGGCACCTTCAACAGGAACATCAATTCCCCAATCTAAATCTCGAGTAACTGCTCGAGGCTCTAAACCGCCGTCAATCCATGATTTTACTTGTCCGTAAACATTCGGCTTCCAATCGTTTTTATGACCAACCAAAATCCATTCTCTTAAAAAATCATCGTATCGATCCAATGGTAAAAACCAATGTTTTGTCGATTTCAAAACGGGAATTTCACCTGTAATTGTAGATTTTGGATTAATTAAATCCGTTGCATTTAGCGTAGAGCCACATTTTGCACGTTGGTGGCTATTGGTATTT
>Ga0114967_10001690_pt1 | contig 18552 bp, 26 predicted proteins | sample M_130628_MF_Meta_FD_92639 | JGI IMG/M metagenome (GOLD analysis project Ga0114967, IMG submission 92639) | Freshwater microbial communities from Lake Montjoie, Canada to study carbon cycling - M_130628_MF_MetaG | ecosystem: Environmental > Aquatic > Freshwater > Lake | place: Lake Montjoie... | reverse complement strand
TGATCCAGAAGGGCCTGCCGATATAGGCACACAAAACTTTCCGCAAAATCCTAACATTGGTAGCTCGTCAATATTACAAGATTTAAAGAATGGCTACAATGCGTATAAGACTGCAGCGCAAATTGCAGGTGGCGTAAATAAGTTACTTGGCAATGGCCCTAGCGGTAATGGGCCTAGCGCTGGTATTGACCCAGGTACGGGGCTTGAAAGCACGCTTTCTAGTTTATCAGCAGGAAAGCAACTTGGGGCATTACCTAATGAAAACCCGGGCTCAGTTTTACCGGGTGCGCCTGTTGGCGAGAATACAGCATTACAGCCTTTGCAATTACAACAATTATCTCCTGAACTAGGCGCAGTGGACCCAAGATTATTATCGCAATTACTTAATAAAAATAAGCCTGCTATGGGCAATCAACAAGGCCCTAGTCATTATACTTATGGCGCAATGCCTGCCATGCAAGATACTACTTACATGGGTAACCCAGGCGCATTGCTTTCTGGCAAAACAGCAGGGCAGTATGACGCGCTAGGCTCTGCTGGACTACGTCAAATATCTGGATATAAAAAAGGTGGTGGTGTTGAAGATACTAACTTATTTGATATGCTAGATGAGTGGATTGCGTCAAAAGAACAAACACGCGATGACATTAATAACCTTAGCCCGTTAGAGCAGAGTTTATTGCAAAAAGCTTATACGTTAGATAAGCATGACAAATACGGCACAAATAAGTATCCATCAAACCAAGATAGTGTAGTAAGCCCACTTGGTCCATGGGAGCAGCCTATTGTAGATATGCCGGGCGACTTTAAGTTTAATAACTCTTCTACAGGGTTGGGTGATAGAATACGTAATGACCCATATAGGTATAATGAGATGGACTCGATGACAAAAGATTGGGACGGTATGAGTACGCAACGCCAAGAAGCAATACGAAAGCGTTATTACGCCAAAGGCGGTAAAACGCATGTCCCTGAGTTTATTACTGGTAAAACTGGCTTTTATGTTGAAGGTAAAGGTGATGGACAATCCGACAGTATACCTGCAATGTTGGCTGATGGTGAATATGTGTTTGATGCCGATACTGTTGCTGCTCTCGGAAATGGTTCAAATAAAGCAGGTGCCTTAACACTTGATAAAATGCGCCAAAATATACGTAAACATAAGCGGTCAGCATCGCATAAGAATATTCCTCCTAAGGCCAAGTCGCCACTTGAGTATTTGAAAGGTTAATTATGGAATTAGCACAAGGTAGTGCACTACCTGACGTTACCACTACTCAGGCGTCTAAGACAACGACGCCGGGATGGTATAACGATTATCTTAGTAACCTTGCACAAACAGGCCAAAGCGCAGCTGCAGGCGCTCAATTTATAGGCCCTACTGCATTACAGCAGCAAGCATATAATACAGTTGGTGCTGCAGGTAGCGCGTATCAACCTACTTTGCAAGCTGCTACTAATTTAGCTCAAACTGCTGGCAATACTAATCTTGCTGACTTGACTCAGCAAATGATGACGCCTTACGCAAGCAATGTAGTTAATACATTAGGTGACTTAAATCAGCAAAATATTGCTAGAAACTTTTCACCACAAGCTACTGCAGGTATTGTGGGTAGTGGTCAATTTGGTTCTTCTCGTGGCGCTGGTGCTTTAGGGCAAGTTATTAATAATGCTAACTTAGCTACACAAGCTCAGCAACAACAAGCAATGCAAACTGGATATACGCAAGCTTTGCAAGCTGCGCAAAATCAAGTACAAAACCAATTAGCTGCAGGTCAACAACTTGGCAATTTTGCAACAAGTAACCAAGCTCTTGGCTTAGGTAATATTAATGCCCTTGCTACTTTAGGTGGCCAGCAGCAGCAGATTCAGCAGCAGCAACAGTTATTTCCATTGCAAACAGCAACTGCTTCTTCAGGATTGTTGCGCGGCTATAACGTACCTACAGCAACTGAGTCTACATACAAAGGACCATTACCCGGCGCGTATGCTGCGTCTCCATTGCAACAGATTAGTAGTTTAGGTAGCTTATTGGCAGCGCTAAATACGTCCCCTGCTTCGTATGGTGGCGCCGCAGGTAATACGCCATTAGGTAATATTATTGGCGGCATTTCTAAGTTGCCTTGGGAGAAGATTAGTGACAAAGCTAGTGAATGGTGGAACAGCACACCTTCTACAAATGTATTCAATAAGGGTGACTACCAATACGACTGGTTTGGTGGCAGTGGCAATGAAGATTCAATGATTGCCTAATATTAAGATTGCGTAAAGGATAAATTATGGCAACCGGAGCACTTCCTGCTGCACCATTGGGCATAGGGCAAGATCCACAAGCTCAAACTGAGTATATGGATGCAGTTGGCAAAATACTGCAATCATTAGAATCTCGTGCGGCAAAGCCTATTAACTGGTGGAAAGTTGCAGGGGCAATGGCTGACCCAGGTCGAACAGGCAATATTTCAGAGGCCATAGGCAAAGCGTCTACCTCCATTGGCCAAGATGTTGAAAAGTCGCAAGAAATGGCGCTACCTATTGCTCAACTTAGAGCGCAACTTGCCGGTCAAAAGTATAGTGTTTCACGCCAAAATGAAGCCTTATCTATTATTTCAGGTATCTTTGGTACTGACCCAAAAACAACTCAGGCAATGATTCAAAGAGGCGCCATCCCATCTGATTTACTTAGTAAGATTACTCCACAGGCTTACATGGCAGTCGCTCTACGCTCACCTGAGCTAGGCACCATGCTTAAGAACGCCGCTGAGATGGAAACAGGTAATATTAAGCTTGGTGTAGATGTTGCAGGTAAAGAAGTTGATCTTGCAAAACAACGTGCTGAGTTTGGTGAAGACTTTACTAAGTTCTTATCTCCAGCATCACGTAGAATCTTAGGCTTAGGCGAAAAGCCACAAGCAACTCCGGCGCCTGTAAGTGAGCCTAACGTATTACCTGTGCCAGCAGCTAGTTTACAAACTAATATAGTGCCTAATTCGCCGGGAACTAGAGTTGACACAGGCATTGAGCCTATTATAGAAAAGCCAATGTCTGCCACAACTCCTGGGCCAGTACAGCTAGCTGAGCAAACTACGGCAGCTGATAGTAATGTGCCATTAGCAAATCGAGCTAAAGCTCAGCTTGAGCGCCAAAAGATGCGCGATGAAATGTTTAAAGGCGAAATTGGCACCATTGTTACGTGGGTTCCAGAGCGTGTTAACTCATCTATTAGAGATCTTCGTGAGTTGCATGATCTTGCAGATAAGTACCCTCAAGTGTTAGGCATTATGCAAAAGCAAGGTTTACTAAGTGGCTTACAAGCCGCTGCTGAAAAAGGTGTATCAACTCCATGGGGTTCTTTCTCAGTGCCTGTACAGGAGTTCTTATCCAAAGTACAACTGCCTCCAGCTGAGCAACAAGTTTTGGCACGAGTTAGTAATATCATTGCCAAGCAATTCTTTGAAAATGCTCGAGTTAATAAGTCCATCCTTGGCCCACAAATCTCTAATGCTGACGTAACTCTTCTGCAAGCACCAATGATTACAGCTAAAGACTCAGCTGAAGCCATTAAGTATTACGCTAAAGAGAATATCATTGGTATGAACATGCGTGGTGAATTGAATAAGCTATATGGGTCATGGAATAAGCAATATGGCAATACTTCAGACTTTGGTGAGTTCTTCAATTCTTCTGACTATAATACTGTAATGGATCGTTTTAGTAAGTATTACGACGAGTTGTATAGCAAGCATAATCCTTTTGTAGGTAGATAATATGGCCGCCGACTCATTAGCAGATTTAGATCCTATTTTTGGTGGCGGTAAGGCGACTGCAGATAAAAAACCTGCCCCTGCTCCACGTAGAAAACGTGAGGAATACACCGGCACATTGCCACAAATGCCTGATGCGCCTAGTGAAAAGAAACTTGAAGAGTTAAGCGAAGTATTTCGCCCTGGGCCATCTACTCCAGCTCCAGCACCAGCCACCACAGTATCTTCTGATAAGCGCTATAATGCGCCTATAAGCAAAGAAAGTGCTGCTGTAGCTGGCTCAGGCGTAGGGTTTGCTCTTAATCGTGATAAGTTTGCTAAGTTGCCTACACGCGAGGCTCGCATACAAGATCTTAAAATCACTGCAAAACTAGGTCTTGACGATCTTAAAGACGTATCTACTGATATACGTTCTTTAATGACTCGACAAGAAACATTAAATATTGCTTTAGATGATGCGCAAAGAGCTTTGCGTGCTGCTGAGGCAGAGGCAGTACGTTATGGCGCGCCTACAACTCCAATAGGCGAAGCACTACCGGGCGATAAATGGAGTGCAAAAACAGTTGGCTCAATGGGCCCAGGCGGTGATGCTACAACTGAAGCAGCTCGTAACTATCGAATACAAAAAGAGTTAACCGCAAGCGGTGAAGGCGCGCAGTTTAAAGCATCTCGTACAGGCATAGTTGTGCCTAACACTGCAGAGTTTGCTGATGAATTCACATCTCCTGCGCAAAAAACTGCGCATACTAACTTTATAAAAGCTCAAGCTGAGTATGACGCAGCTGTAAAAGCCGCCAATGAGAATAAGTTGGCGCTTGAGAAATTAAACAAAACATTGGAAACAACGCAATCTACTGCCAACCGCGCAGGACAACGTGCAAAATTGCTAGAAGAAATGACCACGCCAAGTACCCTTGAGAAGCTAGGAAGATTTGCCAAGAATATTCCTCTTAGTGGTCTTTTAGGCGGCGCTGCAACTGGGTATGAGGGTGTGCAAGCTTATGAAGCTTATAAGAATCAAGACGTTCCCGGCATGATAGAGCATGGCCTAGGCGCTGCAGGTGGTGCGCTTATGTCTATGCCTCATCCAGTTGCAAAAGGTGTAGGTCTTGCAATGTCAGCCCCACCACTGCTATATCAGGCCTATAAGTATATGAATGAAGGCAACCCTGCTGATCAGCAACAACAACCGCCTTTGCAGCCGCAGACAGCAATGCCGCCTGTCAGGTAACTCTCGCTATTGACAGAGTGGTTTATCCCCGTCTTGTACGGGGATTTTTTTGCTAACCATCATAGCAACATGCCATGCTTCTGTCCAAATGCTATAAGGGTCACGTAGCAAATCACGATTGTCTGTTTTATTTAACAGTGCTACCCAATCGTGGTATTCCTGTTTCATTTGGTCTTCCATTCAGTAATACTCCTAATGTTAACATTTTGTTGAGCAGTAATAGGCTCTTTGTCAGGTGCTAAGCTTTCAATACCTCGTGCTGCTTGAGTCCTAAAATCAGCCCATTTCTTTTTAAATTGCTCTTGCTCAGTAGGTGGAGTCCACTTATACTTTATACGCCAACGTATGGTTACATCGGTGGTTGAAGGGGTGTATATATATTCATAAGGTATAGTCACAATTCGTTTCCTTTCGAACTAAGCCATGTTCTTAATGCGGTCATACCTCCATCAATAAGAACGTGATTAGGTAGTGGTTTGTACTTATCATAAACTGCATGATTGATAAAGTTCTTCATCAATAAGTACGCGTCAGCAAGTGGCGGGAAATAAGTCAATGCCCGATTAGTGTCAATACATGAGATATCGAAGTTAGGAAACTCTTTCTCTATCATATATGCTTGAGCATCTAGTAGTCCTATGATAATAACACGGGGCTTGTTAGTTCGAGTACTTTCGTACTCTGGGTTATGCTTGGCAATTTTGAACTCATGCTCTAGCTCTTTAACTGCAATCCTAACTTCTTCTTTAAACGTCTTTGCAAATTGTTTGGCAAGTAAAGCTACAAACGAATCTAATGAAGGCATATCTTGTGCCACAGGAGTGGGCTCTGGGGCATCGATCTTTTGTGGTGTGATAGTAACTGCATGCGCCCGCGTTCTAATCTCTTTAAGAAGTTGTTGATCGCAGCGAACACTAGCTGCAGGCCGTTGACGAGCCATATCTATTACCGCTTGCGCATCAGTTACAGCAATGGATAACTTACTACCATTATTGTAAAGCTCAATAGCTCTTACAACAACTTGCTCACGTTCTCTGGAGGTCCAACGGATTTTAGGCGTTTGCATTTGTGTTCCTTTCAATGGTCAAGTACTACACGTGAATTATACATCAAGCAGCCAACGTGAGAACGGGTGCGCAGTATCAATATGCTTATCCATTAACATGTGGGCTTCATACCTTTGAATCCTTGGGGGCTTGTCTGCCACTGGGATATGCTGTTGCTTTTCTAATATATCTTTGAACATCTTCATTCTTGATTCGTAAACATGAAATGAGCCAACTGATATAGTTAGCGAGCCTACTTCAGCGTTAAGAAGAACTGCAATGATTTCTTGTAAGAATGAGAAGGTAGGTATATCATTAGCCATGCCCCATAGAATATCTTGGCTACGCATAATGACTCTTGCATTAAGCCTACTACGACGCAAACGAAACTCAATAGCAAGAGTGCAAGGCACATCTTTGGCATCTTCATCCATGTGATCGATGTCAGTTCCAAACATAGGGATGACTGCTCGACGACTCATTGGGTCTTTTTGCAGCAACCTAACAATATGCCTTACGCCATACTTGCCAAACCAATAGCTACCATAATTACTATTTAGCTTGCCATTGACAACGATCTTACCCCACTGTGCTGCATGAGTCGCAATGGAAGTATCAAAAGGGTCTGCCTTTATATACCATGCCATTTCACGCTTAAGATAATTAAGATTGAAGTTACGACCAATAAAAGAGTTAAAGCGCACGAAAGGCCCAAGAGAATAAGTGAAGTTCTCAATTTCCTTCGTGCCTTCACCCCGCGGGTTGGACTCTGTTCCACGATAGTCGAGTGCTTTATAGAGGAGGATAAGATCTTCTTCACGATGAATGAGTGGTATTTCCATAGTCGCTTTCTGTTACATGATAAGGTTGATGCGGAAAGTTCTGCATGTGATATAGAGGCGGCGGTAACTTATATGCTTGTACGTTATTATTAAGAGCCCATGCATAGGCATTATTGCCTAAGGCAAAGATTTTACTAGGCTGTAAGTCTTTCATAAAAGATGAATCTGTAGGGGTGCCTTGATATGTTTGAGTATTGATCCAGTACAAATCACTCTCAGGTATGCCTTCACGCTCTAACGTATCTGCCAACATACGACTAGGGCCATCTTCATCGAGGAAGTTAATAAAAGGCACAACAGCTGCGGATGCTTTAATATTCGTCCTTGGCCCCTTATCGCATAGCATAAGTATGTTACCCTGCTTAAAACTGCCACCGCCAGAAGCCCTATTGGATGTAGATCTATCCATAAGAGTTTGAACGAGGGACTCCAGTGCACTCTTTTCGTAGTCATAATGCACAACTGGAAGGCAAGTATGCTGTGGGAGCGTTTCGTATGCCTCATATACAGCTCCAAGCTGTTCTGTGTTATCAAGATACTCAATACCTTTGCGCTGCTTAAAAGTATCAACACACAACGATAAATCAGGTTGGCAATGCACCACTACTGCGCCTCTAGATAATGCCACACGCTCTAGCATACGCCGCCTAGGTAGATCTACGCGATTAACGCCATTGCGATAGACTGTACCGTAAATAGGCTCAGATAGCCATGATCGATCCATGATAACATGATCGTCATACGTAAGAGCTTGAGTCATAGATCTAAAGTATGTCTTACACAAATCTTCAGTTGACATACCTATGTATGGGCCATGCTTCATAACATGCGCCATACGATGTGTACCAAAAAATTGACGAAGTCTCTCAGCCAATGTGGTTTTACCACCACCATCTGGTCCTTCGAGAATTATGATCATTCCAACCACCTTTCGACTTTTTTTAATGTTTCTTGCAATGTGGCTATTTTTAACTTGTCTGCTTGTAGCCATGCAAGATAATCTCTCGCCTCATCGCTCATTTTTTCTATTTCTTTTAATGTATAGCCATACGCCGGATGTATGACTCCTGTTTCTTTAGGATCGCTACCGAGTATAGCTCCTGCATGAGCAGCATGCTGGTATCTAACTCTCCACCATCCGCATCCTGCATGTGCGTAAGTAGGGCAAAGCACGCCTTTATATTGCCCGTAATCCCACACAATCTGAGACTCCAAGAGCCTTGGCTGTCCAAGTGACTTTCCACCCACGGAATGTATAGGCCAATTAAGTTGCTGTGCTGCGGCCCATTCATGAGCTTCCTTTGAAAATGATGCGTTGTACCACTCTGTTTTGCGCTTATCCCACTGATACTTATTGCACAAAGGTAGTTTATATAAAGGTGATGGGTCCCAATGACGTATGTCATCAACCGGCAACCCCATCTGTTTGGTATCACCCCATGGAAATAATGGTGCCAACCATGTACGTTGAGTTAAAGCATCAGCATTAATCTTGGTTTCCCATGTAGGTATCACATTTTGGAAAGACCAATCATCTAAGCAAATATAGGCATCAGGCCGTTGTACTAATCCCCATATAGCGCCATCAGCGTTTAATGCATTATGATCTAGTGGGTAGACATAAATAAAAACTTTGTCGTAATCAAAAAGATCATCACCTTGATGTATTGCTTGATGATGTACCTCATGCCCTAACCGCTCGAACGCATTACGCATCAATTCGGGAATAGATACAAACTTAGTTGAGCTTGCTCGATCAGGATGATTTGTATGCGTCTCAGTGACGCCGGTTATTAAGATCTTCATTATTCACTCAATGAAATAAAGCCCATTTCAACATCATGGTTAATATCACCAGAGCGACCACCTTGCTCAAGGTATTCAGCAACTGTCATACCGCTTTTATATAAATCAAAACGATCATAGGCCAATGTGTTTTGGCGCTTAGGATTGTTTTCAGCTAAAAGTGTAATGATTGCTTTCTTGTTTGCGTAACGACGCGTCTTTGCCTCTGACATAGCAGAATCTCCTTGTTGTGTAAATAGTGTGATGGCTTGCATACTTTTCAAATATCAACGGTTTCAATTTTATCACGACTTACGTAGTCACGCACAGCATTCAACAGATTTTGTTGAGTTTTATCTTTGCGCCTAACGGCAGACATGATGGCCTCATCCACAGTATCTTTAGCAATAATGTGATGTACTACAATATGATTCTTTTGCCCTTGCCTCCAAAGTCGGCGTATAAATTGTTCATAAATTTCAAGTGACCAAGTTAATGAGTACCAAATAACTGCATGCCCAGCACCTTGTAAATTGAGACCGTGGCCAGCAGACATTGGATGCGCAAGTAAAACCGGAACTTCCATGGCATTCCATGAGCTAATAATTCTATCGAGTTTATCACCAACAACACCGGAACCAATGATAGGTGCTTCAGGAAACGCAGCTTTGAGTCTTTCCAAGTCATGTTGAAAATGATAACCGATAATGCAAGGCTGACCCGACAACTCCTCCACCAACTCCTGAACGGCCTGTGTTTTGGTATCATGAATGTGGATCGATTGTTTCTTTTCTCCATCTAAGTAAGATCCTCCATTGGCTACTTGTTGACATTTCATGACAGCCACAGCAGCGTTCACAGCAGTAATGTTCCCATATTGCATATCAATAGTGAGATCATCTTCAAGGCTCTTGTAAATTCTTTTAGCATCTGCCGGTAGCTCTACCACAATATTGTTATACGTTAGCTCAGGCAAATCTAGATGGTCCAGTGCCGCCATTCGAAGCACCTTACCTTCTAATCTATCGTAGATTTGTTGCTCACCTTGCGGTTTAAGCTTCCATTCATATCCACCGAATCCTGCCGGATAGAAATAGGCATTTTTAAAGTGCGTAATATAAGGCCCAAAAGTAGCACCTTGGTCAATAATGTATTGCGGCCCAAAGATATCTAATAAACTGTTAGGCGCAGGTGAGCCAGTTAAGCCCCAACGGCGATCAAACTTATTCAACAAAGGCTTAAGCGTTTTAAAGCGTTGTGTTTGCGTATTCTTTAAGTAAGAACTTTCATCAATCACTAGAATATCAAAAGGCCAAGGCTTACCATTGAGTTGAGATGATAGCCAACCAATGCCTTCAAAGTTAATCACAAAAATGTCATGGTTTTGCTTAAGTACTTTAGCTTTATTTGGCCCATGCAATACACCCATTGAATAGCTTGAGAATTGCTCCCACTTTTTAAGTTCAACAGGCCATACTGCGTACACAGGTCGCAAAGGGGCAATGACTAGCATTTTTGTTGCAAGGCCTTTGGTGCGTAACACTCTATATGCTGATAACACAACAGATGTTTTACCTAGGCCCGGGTCTAGCCAAAGAGAACCAGAGCCTCTAGTAATGAGAAACTTTACAGCTTCTTTTTGATACTCATGGGGTTCCCAAAACACGATCAATCCCTTCTGTAGAATCTATTACATGGATACTATGTCCGCGACTTTGGAGTTCCTTGTGAAGCTTTGCTTGCAGCGGTGATACTTTGGCGCCGGGCCTCTTCAGTTCTACCCATAATGTACTCCCAGCAGGCAATACCACGATGCGGTCCGGCCATCCCCTTGCATAGCGAACATTTAGCTTCAATGTGAGGAGATTTTGTTTTTTGCATTGTCGTGAGAAATAAGCCTCAAGGTCTTTTTCAAGTAGCACTTTTACCATTGGCAAGGCCCGCCATTATCTTTACGGAAGTGACACCACCTACAATTATTGCTAGGCTTTGGAGCGTAAATGTCATCTCTTTCAATCCGCGCAATACGATTGCCAATCCATTCTTTAAGCGCAGTAAAGTCTTTACGTGTATAGGTAGGTGTTGCGGTTTGCTTATTAAGATCAATATAGCAAATCTCAGTAGTAACTTTTTCTACTTGGGGATGTTCAGCCAAGATAATAGTTGCATACAACTTGAGTTGATCTCCATAATCGCGCTCCTTACCTGTTTTCCAATCCAATACATGAGCATGATTGCCATCAATCCACAGCACGTCGTAAATACCACGAAGCCAAGCATTGGCAGCAAGAAAATCAGTGCGAGCCCAATCTTTCGTAATCGCAAACTGTACTTCACTTTTAGCTCCTTTCGCAATAAGCTTTTCAATGTAGTCATCCCAATGAGCAAATACGCTATCAAGCTTTTGTTGCGAATCAAGAGCATTTTCAAATGAGGTATGTATATCTTTACCTCGTTGCGCTGCTGTGCCTGTAGGCTCTTGTAGCTTATCAATTCGAGTTAACTTATATTTATAAGGGCACTCTTCATAGGACTTAATAGATGAATGTGATAATGACTTCATTATGGTCTCCAAACAAACAAATCAAGGGCTGCAACAATAATGCCTACAATGTATACAAAGACCATGAGCCAAAATGTTTTCATTTCGTTTCCTGATAGTTATTACCAACTTTATAGTCACTAACCATGGGGACTGACATTTTTAATGCATCACACATAGCATTGGTAAGACATATAGCCTCACGTTCTATACTATCTTCAGGAACACTAATAACTAATTCATCATGTACACTTAACAATAGGCGGCTGCCTTGTCGAGTTTTTTGATACAGCAACATAGCTGCCTTGGCTTGATCTGCAGCAGAGCCTTGAATAAGAAGGTTAACGCCTTTATAGTCAAACTCTCTAAGCTTACCGTTGATAACCTTTGGCGGTTCCATCTTTACTAGACGTCCACCAAGAGTTTTAATAGGCTGCCCCAGCTTATACCGTGTGCGCATAGTTGCCTGCATTGATTTAAGCCCAGGCGCCACAGCTGTCGTATAGGCATCCATCAATGTTTTTGCCAAGCCGTAATCAACCTCAAGCATTTCACTAATCTTCTTAGGCCCAGCGCCATAAAGAATAGCAAAGGATACACCTTTTGAATATGTCCGACTAACCTCACGGCCACTTGCCTCGGTCATCATATTGGCAGCGTACGTATGCAAATCAGCTCTAGCATCCTGCTGATATTGTTGCATTAGGTTACCACCTTCAAAGTGAGCAAAGATACGTAACTCTTGAGCATTGAAGTCACATGCAACTAGCTTATGGCCTTCATCAGGAAGAATGAAACTACGTACTAATGGCAAGTCTGCAACATGTAGATCTTCAGGTAGCTTTACTTTTGGGTATCTAATGGGTGCATTTTGGAAATTCGGAGTACTACTGAGCCGTCCGGTCCGGGTCCCACCACGCTCGCCTCTAACACTGTTCCAATTGGTATAGATGCGGCCCGTAGCTCGACCTGATGTAAGCCAAGGTTCAATGAAAGTTGAGAGGCACGTAGATAGATTTGCCCGATATCTGAGGACATCTCGAAGGTACTCATTGGTTAGCATCTCCTCTAAAGCTTCTTTAGTTGCCTGCATTTGGCCTTTATCTGTAGTAGGCCAAGTTTTATTTCTATCCCAATGCTCTGTCGTATAAATACTCTCGATAAGCTGTTGATCGCTATCGACATTTAACTCAGGAGAATTCAAACATGCACGAACCCAAACTGTACACGCCTCAATGTCTTTTATTGCTTGCCCTTTCGCTATTTCTAAACCCGGGACATCAACACGAACCCCTAACCGTGAGTTTTCAAGTAACATTGGCAGCAAAGCAATCTCACGAAAGTATGCATCTTGTTGTGCCGGTAAAACGTGAGAAGAAGCAAAGTCAAAAAGCTTTGAAGTAAGCCGTACGTCAGCAGAGGCGTAACGACCTACCAACTCAACTGGGCCTTTGCTTATGTGGGCTCCCCATTGTGATTTCTTTCTTTTAGCGTCAGGGACGTTATTAATGATCCATTCTTTAAGCTCATCTCGTTCGTCTGGTCTATCAAGATCCCAATGTACGACAAGATCTTTGAGTGATAGTGAAGGAACATGTGGATCAAAGAGAAAAGAAAGAATGAGAGTATCGTGTATATAAATAGGGTTTGGGATTGCAAGGCCGAAATGGATATCAGCAACATCCAAGTCAAATAAGGCATTATGAAAGCAGAGTTGGCGACCAGATTCATACATACTCCTTAATAAGTTAATTACAACGTCTTGTGTAGTGGTGTTACCGGTAATATGCCCAAACGCAAAGTAGCCATTGGCAAATTGATTTTCAGGATCATATACAGCCAAGCCTACAGGCTTAGGCGGATATAGAGGGCGAGCCTCGATACCTTCGGTTTCAAAGTCTAGGAAAATTGGTTTCACATTATGCCTTAGTTAGCGAACCAGCGAAGACGTGGCATACATTGAACATCAATAACGATATCCGATAACATACCAGAGATCATACGCTTGGAAATAATAGGCACAGCACGTAAGCCATTGGTTTCACAATCGCCTACTGCATGGATAACTTCATTGCGGCTCATTTGTTGTGCACGTGGATCCACTACGATGGGCACTACAGGAGGTTCTGAGTAAGATGTGATAGGTTTATTGGTATTGCATGCTGCTAGGCTTAGAAGCCCTATTATCAATAGCAATTTATTCATTTCAATCCTCATAGGGTCAGGCGGGGTACTAACAAATAACTGCTTTCCCCCTGTAAGGCAATTAAAAGCGATCGGATTCAGCAACAGGTGCTGTCTCAGTCTCTTCATTAATCGCACCAGCAGTAGCAATGGCACGTTGAGTTTCTTCAGCCGCACGTTTGATAATGGCCTGAATAACTGCAGGATCCTCAATAGCTTTAACAACGTTAAAAACAACCTTGAATTGAGTTTTTGGATCTGCAACCACAGACAATTCAGTGATGACAGCCAAAGGTGGACGTTTTAAAGTTGCTGCAACAGTTTGAGTGTAGTTAGCGTAGTTCTTTAAACTTGTTACAGGCGGACGAAGCGCCGCGACCTCTGCCGCAGCCACAGACTCCGGAGTGGTAATACTATCTGCTGGGATGACGAGGAGTCGGCGGGTTTCGCGGCAGGCTTTACCTTTCCCACCACTTGGCGACGAGCCCCATTCGTTTTGTGGACAGCCTTCACATGTTTCATGTTGTTTTTGCTCCACACTTGACGTTGGTCCCATACCTGTAGCAACGCTTGCTATTGCGAAGCATTTAGGGCCAACAATTTTAGTAGGGTCATAACGATCTGCATAATACAAACGCTCAATAGGTGCTGCCAAAATAACGCAGGCCAACTTATTACCAGTGATAGGGTCACCACGGTAAGTAAGAATACCACCTTTGGTTGATAGGAATGTTGCTGATAATCCTGACTGCTCGGCCTTTACAACTTCAGTGGCCATTGCTGCCAGTTGGTCTTCAAATAATGCTACTGCAGTTTGAGTCTTTGCCATGATGGCTCCTTTAAACAAGTTACTTGCGACGAACGGAAAGTTCCCAGACAGACGACGGCTTTGTGCCGGGGATTGTTTCACCTGCTTCCCACCGCTCACGGAAAACAGTTGAGGATAAACGCTTGTGAAGAAGTTCAAACTGATTTGTTGATGCAATATAACCATAGAAGGCGTCCCAGTCTTCAATGGCTGGGTGGAGGGTTTCTCGCATTGTACAACTGGCTTTATCCGACGCGGCTTGACTAATACCGGCGTTTGCCATTTGCTCCATAATATCGGCCTCAATTTGCGCCAACTTCTCGTTACACTTTTTGATGTCTTCATTTAAGCTTTCCTTCAAAGCTTTGGTTTCAACAAATATGTCGATAAGATCTGATATTTTCATTTTGCGTTGGCCTGTTTAGTTTGAATGATGGCCCACATCTCACCTTCAGGTGCAGTCCAGCCCGGAGGCTTAATAACATCGTATTGACTGCCTCTTAGAGAGCGCAAATACTCATTAGCAGGTTCCTTAGCCATATTAGCGCGGTGGACAACGCCGAATAATTCATCGAAAGGTATTCCCATGGCGTGAGCACAACCAAGGGCAACATAGACCAGATCAATAACAGCGTCCGCAGCGTCAACAAGACTATTCTCCTCACATGCACGTAAGTACTCAGATAATTCTTCCATGATAAAACGAGCAAAGTATGATGCCTCACTCGCAGGTAATAGATGGGGGTCTATAGATATAGGCAGCCCCATCTTAGATCTAAACGCACCAACTGCGTCGAAGTAAGTCATTCTGTTGTCTCCACGTTTGAGCTTTTCCAAATGATGTCACCCCAAAGGATTTTGTCAGGCGCAGTATGAGGTTTGATCTCATCAACCCACTCATTAACATGATGAGCAACACAATACATTTCGCAATCATCAGCACCAACACTATATTCAAAATCCATTGCTAAATGTTGAGCCATTTCAGATGTATCGGCTACGGCTACAAGAGTGTCGTAGTTATAAACCAAATAGATTTCCATTACTTCACCTCTGCTTCAAGCGTTTGCGCCAAAACAACTAGCTCATTCACCCAATTAGGAGGAAGGGCTGGGCCTTTGTGTTCTTTCATATCTTGCAGCAACACGGCCATTTCATACACCAATTGCTGCTGCACTTTAAAGCTATCACGTGCACGCTTTTCAGAAGCAGTTTGCCATTCATCTAACAGTTGCACAAAGGCCTGTATATTTTCAGGGGTTAATGTTGAGTGAGCATCAACTATACGAGCCTGTGTGGCCAACTCAAGTACCTTGTTACGGGAGATTAGTGAGAGTCTCATGCTGCCACCTGCAATTCTGACTGACGTTCGTTGATAAGATCGCTGAGCCATATTGGCATAGGCCGCTCACCACGGTGGTAAATGAGTGGCATGGTTGCAGATTTGCTTGCATAATAGCGACGGTATGATTCAACAGCATTGTCGGACTTGAATTCGTCAGGCATTGCAAGAGGTGGGGCAGACCATGTTTTAGGTAAATCGTGCATAGCTGAAGGAGGGTTAAGTAGCTCGGCAACGAGCACGTCGCGTGATTTATGATTTTTGCCATAACGTATATAAAATTCGCGGCCAAGGTAGATGGCCAGAGTAACGACGTAATGATAATGGAGTGTTGACTGACGTGTCCAGATGGCGCTTGGATGATTAACGTGAGTAGACTTATAGGATACAGCATGGCCATTGCCATGTTGGTGATGAGCCGTGGCAAGTAATTGGCATGATTCGATAAGCATTTTGCCAACATGTTTGTCGCAATGCATAGCTGCGGCAACAGGGGCAAGTTGGTGTAGATAGAAGATGTTCATGGTATACCTTTCAAAAATCAAAACTAGTGGACGAGTGGACTACATAAGCAATATACATCAAGTCGTGACAGTTTCAACAGTTTCAATAGAAATATTTGTAAATGCTTTGATTGCCCAAACTTGAGCCTCAAGAGGTTGATAGGCTGACATCAATCTTGCACGAATCTCACGGTATTCAGGCTTCATAGTGGAATTGTACTTGTAGTGCTCATCCAGAGTATGGGCAAGGTAATCATCAAGAGCATGGCACAAAGCATCCAGTTGGGACAGAGTGACGATTCTATTATCAGACATGGTAGTTCCTTTCAATGATCAAGTTAAGTTGCTGATGTGCATTACGTTGATGTTGCCTGTTTCTGAATCGATAATACGGTAGGACTGTTTACGTCTTTTACCGAATATGGCGTCTGCAACACTTTGCAGTTGGATGACACTAACACCAGCAAGGATGGCACGCCATGTGCCATCATCTTGCTTAGTTTCGAGGACATAGCGTAACATATTAGTCTTCGATCAAATCACGGAGGTTTTCGATTGCTTCTTCAGCAGTAGCACCGTAGGCATGGGTATCATCACCATCATGGCCTTTTTCGTAAGCTATGAAAGCCTCGGTAGGTGGGCACAAAGAAGCATACTCATGGCGGTAGGCCTCGTATTCTCTAAACTTTAATAGGCCTTTTTCCCAGGTGCCTACTTTTTTGGTTGAGGTATCAACAGGTAGGGGAAACTGAACCATGGCCTCACGTGCCGAGTCGTTGGCTGATGAGAAAGCATAATCATTGGTGAAAGTATTGAAGCCGCTGAAGTATGTCCACTCACCATCTTTAAGAACTTCGACCACCAAGTCGTAGCGATTTGTAAACGGATCGCCAAGAGACATGATGCGAACATTAGATGCTAGGGTTTTGTGTAAGTGTGTCATGATATACCTTTCAATAGTCAGTTGGTCAGTGGGGGAGTAGCCCCCACATGAGCCATTATACCGTTTCGCTGGAGAAAGTAAACAATTTTATGCCAAGGCCAGTAATTCTTCGGCGACCTTTGCCTTAACATTAACACCGCCACCAAACCAAGCATTGGCCATTCTAGCATCTGGTGTACGAGCTGTTTCCCAATCCATCAATTGAGTAACTGCGTTTAGAGCACCCCATGCTGTACCTTTGGCAGATTCCAGCTCGGCGCCAATACCTGCGCCATCAAAGAGAGCCAGAGCTCGAGTGGCTGCGCGGCTTGGCTTCTTATCATCACCACCAAGAACCTTGGTAAAGACTGCCTGAGCTTGAGCACTTGATAACTTGATGGATGCAAGGTATTTTGCTGTATGCTCAAAAGTTTTGAAAGCTTCGTCAAACTCACCAAGCTGAGACTTAACAGCTTCAGGATTAAAGATGGAGTTGTGGCGAACTTGAACTACGTTGCCTTTTTCCTTGGCAGCAATCTGTAGAGTGTTATTACATACAACACGTACCGAAGTAAGGCGTGCCTGAGTGGCCAGAGAGCCGTCGCAACTAGAAGCCAAGAGGAGATATTGGTTAACTTTATCGCCAGCCATGGAGAACTCACCATCCATTTTAGCCAAAGCCCAGTAATGCGCGCCATTACGCAACACACCAGCAGTTTCAAGGTGGGCTATACTACCTACCATATCGCGGAAGAACTCGAGGACTTCCATTGGCTGCACTACTTTGTAGCGATCAGATACTAAGCCAAGTGGAATATTAGAATCAGCGCGATAAAGAACTTTCTTACCTTCATACGGCAGCACCAAGCTTTTTGACCAAGCTGTTGCAGGAGTTTGAAACTGGACATCTGCTGAGTTAATCATGAAATCCAGACCAGCTTCCTCGGCCCAAGTTTCAATTGGTGCGTTGCTAGTTAATTGCTGACCAAGACCGTGCCATGGCGTATCACCAACGTAGGCCATTGCGTCTTTACCGGTAGAGGTGGTTGCGATCATGTGTGCCATTTTGTGTACCTTTCAAAGTTCAGGATTAAAAATAAGTGCTACATGAGAATAATAATCCGATTTTCGCCCTTGAAACACAATTATTTGCACAAAGATAAGAAAAAGATGCATATTTAGTTGTCAAATCAGTTAATTTCTTTGATTTGGGATGCGATTCCGTATCTTTTTTGCAATATCTGACTGCCCTTCGTCTTCAGCAATTTTAGCGCAGGCATCTCTTTCTATAAAGATGGCCTGTTTTGTGGTTTCAATAGCTATAGTCATGATTTCTGCCTTACCTACTGCCAGAGCTTCATCAAATTCGCTTTGAGTAAATAGCTCCATTGCGCCTGAGCCGCTAAGTAATTGCTTAGCCAATGGGCTTAATTCTTTCTTTGCCATTTACAGTCCTTCGTTAGATGCTACTTTTTGTTTAAAGAGAGAACGTATCTGATCAATAGGCATACCTGTACGATCATAAATAATAAGTACCATCTTTGGAGTTAAGCCAAGCTTACCATTCATTATGCGACTGATGGTTG
>Ga0114967_10001687_pt1 | contig 18563 bp, 15 predicted proteins | sample M_130628_MF_Meta_FD_92639 | JGI IMG/M metagenome (GOLD analysis project Ga0114967, IMG submission 92639) | Freshwater microbial communities from Lake Montjoie, Canada to study carbon cycling - M_130628_MF_MetaG | ecosystem: Environmental > Aquatic > Freshwater > Lake | place: Lake Montjoie... | reverse complement strand
TACCCAGGCGTGGTCAAAGCTTGGCACGCCCACCAAAAACAGACCGACTGCATGTCGATCATCCATGGCATGGCCAAGATCGGCTTTTATGACTCCCGCCCGAAAAGCCCCACCCACGGAAAGACCCACAGCATCGTCGTCGGAGAGCATCATCGGGTCCTGATCCATATCCCGCCGGGAATCTTTCACGGCTTCAAAGCCATCTCCCCCAATGAAGTTCTCCTCATCAACCTCCCGTCCGAACCCTACGATCGCAAAAATCCGGACGAAGTTCGCCGCCCATGGAACGACCCCGCCATCGGTTTTAATTGGGAAACTGAATTCCGCTAATTTCTCCTGACCCTTACTTCTTCGTCGGCGCCAACTCCTTCAAAATCTCCTCGTACCGATCCGTCACCCTCTCCCAGCTATAATTTTTCTCCGCTCTCTCCCTCGCCGCTTTCTTCAATCTCTCCCTCTCCCCAGGACTTTCGATCAAGCCACTCAGCTTCTCCGCCAAATCTTTTTCGGGATTCTCTCCGCCAAACGCTAGTCCCGCACCTCCGATCACCTCCCGCGTCGCCGCACAGTCGTGATAGACAATGGCACTTCCAAACCCCATCTGATCGAGCAAAACCAAACGGGTCGCCTCCACCGTCCCCGGAAGAACAAAGATTCCGCAATTCGCGCTTAGCTCCTCATACCCTGCCCCGTAGACGGGCCCCACTAGCTTGACCCGATCCCCTGCAATCTTTTGAAGCTCGCGCCCATATTCTACCTCATAGCCCGCGCCACCCACCACCACACACGGCCAACTCCCCTTCACCTTGCCATACGCTCGCACCAGCAGATCGGCCAGATTCTCTGGGGTTAATCTCCCCACGTACAAAACGTACTCCCCCGCCTTTAATCCAAACAGCTCCAGTGCCCCCTTCCCCGCCACCCTCAGCCTTTCGGGAGTTCCGTACGACAAATAGGTCGCCTCGAAACCGTAATCCCTTCGGTACCTCTCCACCACCGTCTGATTGTCCGCGATCACCACATCGCTCAGCTTGGTCGCCCACCGCTCGCTCCATTTCAACCACGCCCGCGCAAACGGATGCCACTTCTGTCTCCGGAAATCGTCTCCGTCCACATTCACAATCACCTTGCTGCCCGCCAATTTTAAAATTCCCGCCAACGCCGCATTGCCTACGCCGCACAAATACACCACGTCGAACCTCCGCACCGCCGCATGAATCACCGCGAATAGGGTGTGACTGATCGTCTCAGTGCTTTTGGTCTGCAGGCTTGGCAAATACGCAATCCGCATCCCTCGCACCTCCTTCGGCCGATCCGGATATAGGTGCGCTCGATTGTAGACCGTCACCGCGTGTCCCCTCTCCGCCAATCTCGCTCCCAACTCCTCAACCAACGTCTCAAAACCCGAATACCTCGCCGGCACCCCACGACATCCCAAAAAGGCGATCTTCTTCTTCCCTTCTTTCGGCATGTCGGCCGGCCTTGGCGTTCCTCCCAGCAACCGATCCAACCAACTGTAGTAAAGAAACAGGCTGTTGTACTTGAAATACCTCGGGAACAATCTCCTCGGTTCCTGCCACAAGCGGTACAGCCAGGTCAGTCCCGCCTTTTGCATCCATCGAGGAGCAAAAGCTCTTCTTCCGGCTAACAACTCAAACGCATCTCCCACAGCCAAAAAAATCCCCTTCGAATGTCTTTTGAGATTTTTTTCAATCCACCTTTCCTGTCGATCTCCGCCCAGCGCCACCCAGATGAAGTCCGCGCCAGAATTGCGGATGATCGAAGAAAACTCCTCCTCATCTTTTTCCGTCCACGCACGAAAAGGCGGAGAAAGCGTTCCCACAATCTCCGCCTCGGGCTGAGCCTGTCGCACGGCGCCTGTCAGCTCACGCAGACAACTTTCTGTTCCCCCAAAAAAGAAGTGCTTCCACGGGCGGGGCAACAACTTCAGCGCCTCCAACATGAAGTACGGGCCATAGACTCGATCTTTCAGCTCCACCCCTTTACGCCGAATCGACCAGACCAGTGGCATCCCGTCGGGCAAAAGGAGATCGAATTTGGACAGGACTTCCCCGAAATCCGGTCGATGCCGTGCCAAGGCCACCAAGTGGGTATTGCAAGCCGCTACCATTCCTGGCTTTTCCCGTTGCACCAACTCCTCCAGCAATTTTACTCCGCCCGCGTAATCTGTCGCTTGCAGCCCCATTCCCAATACCTCCACCCGCTTGCTCTCCATCACCATGATTCCACTTTGCCTCCTCCTCACCTCCTCTTCCAGCCTCAACCCTCCTTTACGCAGAGAGATTTAGAAAGACTGAGCATGGGAGGCTCCCAATTTCCCCCTTCCCTCACCTGCGGGTCAGGCTCAAACTCCTCGCTATGAGCTTAGTTCTCTCAGTCGTTGTCCCAGCCTACAACGAGGCGAAGACAATCGCTCCCGTATTGGAAAGTGTATTGGCTCAGCCGAGCGTTATGGAAGTGATTGTGGTGGACGACTGCTCCACCGATGGCACGTGGGAGCTCCTTAAAACTCTTGCCGCTTCAAACCCCAAAATTCAAGCGACCCGGCACCCCGTCAACCAAGGCAAAGGAGCCGCCCTGCGGACCGGCATCTCACTTGCCACCGCCCGATTCGTCATTATCCAAGATGCCGACCTTGAGTACGACCCCTCCGAATATCCCGCCCTTCTTGAGCCCCTCATGGATGATCGTGCTGACGCGGTTTTCGGTTCACGTTTTATGGGCGGCCGGCCTCACCGCGTTCTCTATTTTTGGCATAGCGTTGGCAATACTGTTCTGACTCTGCTTTCGAATATGTTCACCAATCTGAATCTCACCGATATGGAAACTTGCTACAAGGCCTTCCGGCGGGAAATCATTCAGTCGATTCGAATCGAGGAAAATCGATTCGGCTTTGAGCCGGAAATCACAGCCAAAGTCGCCAAATTGGGAGTGCGTATTTTTGAGGTTGGAATTTCTTATTACGGCCGAACCTATGCCGAAGGCAAAAAGATTGGCTGGAGGGACGGGCTCAGCGCTCTTCGATGTATTTTGAAATATAATTTGCAGTAAAGCCCTTCCATGCCTCTTTTTTTTGTCAAAGGATGGATCCTTGTCTCCACTTGGGCGTCTCTTGTCGGCTGGTCACTCTCTTTAAATGGACGCCTCAATCAGCCAGCTTATGCATGGAGCCTTATCTTTTTGGCACTCGCCCTGCGCCTTTTGTTTGGAAAAACAAAATCCTTGCGATCAAAGGCCTCTTTTCATCCTTTGCGTTATTGGAAGCGCTTACGAAAAAAACCCTCCAATCCCTCTTCTTGGCTTCCCCTCCTCTTTGTTTTCGTAGCTTTTCTAACTCTGGCGGGAGGAATTCTATGCCCTCCATCGAATTACGATGCTCTCTCGTATCGCTTGCCCAGAATTCTTCACTGGCTTGATGCGGGTCACTGGCACTGGATCGACACCCCGAACGCCCGGCAAAATTATTCAGCTCCCGGGTTCGAATGGCTGATGGCGCCTATATTTGTTTTTTTTAAATCTGACCGTCTGTTTTTTCTGATCAACTGGATATCGTTTCTTTTATTGCCCGGTCTTGTTTTTCGCACCTTTCGATTCGCTGGGATCCGCACCAACTCCTGCTGGTTGTGGATGTGGCTTCTCCCCCTTGGTTATGGGTACGTACTGCAAGCAGGAGGAATAGGGAACGATGCCTTTGGCACTGTCTACGCTTTAGCCTCCGTATACTTTGTTCTCTCTGCTGACCCAAAAGAAAGATTTTCAGATTTCGGTTGGGCTATTCTGGCCGTAGCACTTCTAACGGGAACAAAGGGCAGCAACCTGCCACTCGCCCTCCCTTGGCTCGTCGCAATGTTTTTGCGCTACCAAGTATGGGTCCCGCGCATGCCCAAACTAATTCCATGGGTGGCGATAGCTTTGATGATCTCTTTTGTCCCGACCGCAACCCTGAACAACAAGTACACAGGGAGTTGGAGCGGCGACCCATCCAACCACGGAAAAATGAATCTCTCCAACCCCGCTGCAGGTTTGCTCGGAAACTCTCTTATGCTCGGCTACTATAATCTACAACCCCCGTTTATCCTCTCCCCCGCAAAAACAAACAGTTTCGCGACGTGCCTGTTGCCCTCCGAAGTAAAGAGCTGGCTCTTGGTGCGATTCCCTCGTTTTGAATTCAAAATGGGGGAAATCCCCATGGAAGAATCTGCTGGCTTGGGTCTTCCGCTCCTCGTCTGCCTCACCCTTTGGATTTTCAAGGGGAGCCGATCCCCTTCCCCCTTTTCTGTCACACAAGCCCAGCCGTGGTTTCTTCTAGGCATTGCTGGATTTATATCCCTTCTTTTTTTTATGGCAAAAATGGGTAGCGAATCCACTGCTCGACTGCTCTTACCGTACTACCCTTTTCTCCTTTTATTGCCGTTAGGATTTTGGAGTTTGCCCAACGTGCAAGCTCGCAGGCTGGCCCCTCTCTTCACTCTCTTATGCTCGACAGTTCTCGTCGGTTTAGTTTTGAGTCCTGCCCGCCCTCTTTTCCCAATCCAGAAACTTTTAACCATCATGGGTGATGCCCCCCGATTCAGCCGAGTCCGTGACGTGTATCAAACCTATAAGGAACGGGACAATTGCTGGGATCCGATTCTCACCATCCTTCCGCGCGACAACAAAACTCTAGGATTTTTTAGCAACGGAGATGACCTGGAGGCCCCTTTATGGAAGCCATTTGGCCTTCGTAGAATTTTGAGCACCGATGAAAAGAATATCACGATGAGTGATCTTCCAAGTGCTGGTGCATGGTTGGCAAGGCGCCCGATCGCAGAATTGTTACAATCTAACCCCGAATGGCAACTCCATTGGAGAGAGTCGGGCACTCAATCCATTGCCCAGAAAGCTTCTGTGGGCGGGGAAGAGTGGGCGCTCTTTCTCCCTCGCTGATTTATGAAGATCCTCCACTTTTGCTGGTTTGGATCCCCACTCCCGCCAGATATTTCAGCCAGACTGGATCGCTGGCAAAAACTCCACCCTTCTTGGAGCATCCGTCAATGGAATGAATCGAACATCGATGTGTCAGACTGTTCCTACGCAAAAGCCTGCCTCCAACGCAAGGACTGGGCTTATCTTTCCGACTACGTGCGCCTGCAGGCTCTGGCCAAGGAGGGGGGCATTTATCTGGATACCGACGTCGAGCTACTGAAACCTCTTGATGTTTTCATCGATGGCAAATTCCACATTGGCTACATGCACGACTGTGCCCTAGGAACAGCGGTAATAATTTCTCCTCCCCGGCATCCGCTTGTTGCCAGACTGATCGATCAATACCGGAAGCTCGCTCCTGATCACGGAATCAATAATAACGCCATCCTGACAGAGTTCTTTTTAAAGCACGTGGAAGAATTTCTTTTGACTGGCAGGTCTTGGTCCGATCCCAACATCTCCGTTCACCCCAAAACTTGGTTCGAACAGCCGACTCTTAGCCGATCGGGTGGTTTTGGAATTCATCTCTTTAATCGGGCTTGGGATCCAGTCGCCACACCCTCTTCACGAGGAACCATTTCAAGGATCAAGACTCTCTTTTTCATTAAGCGTCGCCTCCGCTGTATTTATGAGGAGGTCCGATGTGTTTATCTGCCTTTTTACCTCCGTGACCGTTTTCACCTACCTCTTGAGCCAAAACTTCACGATTGAAAATTCTTCTCTACACCGACCTCACCATCCGTACCGACCAGCTCTTCTGGCATCGTGATCTTGGTCTTCTCACCCAATCCTTCCGTTCCCTAGGCCACGAAGCCTTGCTTTGTGTGCACCCCTCCCCTGATTCGCCATCCAAGATCAACCCTCCTAATTTGTCTATCCAAGAGGACCCCGTACTTTGGGTTTCTCATCAGGACGTTCACAACCCCATCTGGTGGCAAAGCCACAAACCTGATCTCGTCATTCTCGGCCTCTGGACCCGCCCCAAGTACGATTCTATTCGCCGTGCCGCTCTTTCCGCCACCCCGCAAGTCGCCGAGCGTGCCGATAGTGATGGGATGCGGACTGCCTCCTGCGGACTTCTCCCTTACGCCAAACGCCGCTTCGACTACTTTCGCGATCGCACCTACCATTGGCCAGCCCCCCTCTCCACCCCTGCCTCAATTCTTTACTCCTTCGCCTCCATTCTTGCCACCCCATGGATCGAGGCTCGCCTGGCCCACACTCTGAATCTGCTTCCAGTCGTAGCGGTCGAAACCCCTCACGCCACAACACTCTGGAAGCGACTTGCCAGTCGTCTTGGGGCCGACCCAAAAAAGATCCACTGCATTCCCCACCCTATCCAAACCAATATCTTTAAGCCCGACCCCACTATCCCCAAAAAGAATCAGGTTATCTCCGTGGGCCGATGGGAATCGCACCAGAAAAACCTCCCACTTCTACTGAAAACCTTGCATGCCTTTCTTGATAAAAATCCCTCTTGGAACTCCCTCACCATCGGCTCAGGCCTGCCTGCCAAATCCCCCCATCCCCGAATGACGTTTCTCCCTCCAACTGACTCAACTCATCTCGCCCGCCTCATGCAAGAATCGAAGATTTTTCTTTCATCCTCCCGCTATGAAAGTTTTGGTCTCGCCGCAGCAGAGGCGCTGTCTTGCGGCGCTCTTGTTGTTGCCCCAGAAAGCACCATGCTTCATTCGGCTTTGGAGGAAAAGCCTGCTCGTTCGATCCCGCTATTGTCTCGCCTCTTGATGGCCTCACAATCGATTCCCGCAGGCCGGCCAGAAATGCCTGGAACGTCCTTTTCTGGATTAGCGGTAGCTCAAACTTTTTTGACCATCTCGGGGACTTAACTTAACCCTCCAAAACGATCATTCCAAAGGGTGTGATTGCTTCCCCATTTGGATATCAGCCTCCAACCCGCAAACCATAATTTCAACAAAGATCCTGCCGTCCATGAGGTTTTGATCCCGGGCAAAACCTGATTATGATATTCGACACAGATCTGAGTAATTTTAAGTTTTTCCTTTAGCACAGATTCGATCACATTGTATTCGGATCCTTCGATATCGATTTTAAGAAGATCGATTTTATCAAGTCCGTGCCGCTTCATAAGACTCGAGAGGCTAATTCCTTCAACCTTGGGGCCCCGTGTTACGCCAACCAGAGATGAATAGGAGCCCTCTTCGGGATTTCCAGGCTCACACATCGTCACCGAGCCGTCCCGGCCCGTCAAAGCCAAGGGTAAAAACTGAATGTTGGGGTGCTGATTTTTTGTCAAAGACATAGTGCTAATTCCCGTCGGGGATGGATCCAGAAGTAGAATCCTGCAATTAAAAAGATGAACCAGTGCCAACTCAAAAGAGATATCTCGACCGACTCCTGCAGAAACCACAGTAGAGTTTTGCCCCAGTTTTTCCGGACAAACTTGCCATGCAAAGTGATTCGCAGCATCCCCGAGAGTCAGAAGTGGAAGCCTGCCCCGATAAGCCAAGGCCCGATAAAATAAATCATGCCTCAAGGCTTTGAAGTAACGAAAATCCTTCTTCATCCCTTGGCGTCCCAAAGCCGCGAAGGAAATCATCGGCCCTTGCGTCGGCACAACTCTCTCCTTCATCCAAGAAGATTGTGGGGAATTTCGCCAATCGCAATTTCTTTGATGCCTCCGTCGGGCTTTTATCCAATCTAGTTTCCCGCTCTCCGAGGTCATCGCCCTGATCCGATCGGCCAGCGAATTCCTCCTCTCCACACTACTGGACAGATCGTAGGCTCATGTCATCGTTTGCCTCATGAGGATCTTGTTCCCACACCGGCATGAACCAATGAATCCGCAGTTTTGTACCCTCTCTTCTTAGACACTTGCAATGTCATGCCGTTACATGTCGTGAAAATATAATATGGGCTCGCTCCACAAGCTGAATGGTTTTTTTCGGAATCTTTTTTTCTCCTCAGGCCGCCTTCCGAAATACCTGAGAGCTCTTGTGGTTAGTTACGGGAGCTTGGGTGTTGTTTTTCTTTTCACGGCGATCACCGTTCCGTTGGGAATCCGCACTATGGGTCTTGAAGCTTGGGGGATATGGGTCTTTTGCCAGCAGGCATCCTCTGTCATCTGTTTGTTCGAAAGCTTTACCCAATCTGCTTTTGTCCGCCTCCTGATTCAGGTCAAAGACGACCGAGCATCCGAGGATTACAAAAGGATGGTTGTGATGGGGAATCTCAGCTTCTGTTTCCAAGGCTTCCTTCTTGTGGCTCTGCATGCGGGATTTGCCGCCCTCCTTCCTCTTCTCTTTCCCAACTTTACAAGCATGTCTGGGTACATCACCGTTTGGATTCTTGGCATGTCCGGCCTTGTCAATCAGATCGGCAAGGTGAACGGCCAGCTTCTTTATGCGCACCAACATCAAGATCGCGCATCCTTTGCAGCAACGGCGGGTTTATTTCTAAGCCTTTTGATCCTTATCGTCAGCTTGCCCCGATATCCTCACCCGCAAACGATGGCTTGGGGTTTTTTGGCGAGCTCGATCCTCAGCCAAGTCCTCTATTGGCTTTTTGCCCGCAGCACTGGATGCCTGCCTACGTTTCCTGGATTTCCCAGAATTCATCTCCATGACTTTCAGCCACTCTGGATTTGGGGCCGCCGATTTTTTCTGTATTCCCTTTTGGATAATTTGGCCAGCAACCTTCCAATCCTCTTGGCGGGAAGATTCCTTTCCCTGGAAATGGTTGGCGTTTGGGGCGTCCTTCAGCGAATTGCGAATATGATGTCCCAGACCGTTTCCAAGGTTTCCCAACTGGCCGTTCCCGCCCTGATGGAGATGCATGCCCGCGGGGAGGAAACTCAATTTAACAAACGGAGTCGTCAAGTTCTGTGGGTGCAAAATTCTTTTGCTGGTTTGGGCTTGGGAATCATTGCCACCGGAGGAGATGTGTTGCTCAAAATGTGGCTGGGCAAACCTATCCCTTTGGGTGCCTGGGTGTTACCCCTCTTCACGCTTGCTTTGCTGGCTGATTTTGACCAGCGAACTCGTTTTGGCCTGGAAACCGTCCGCCTGCAGATTCGCCGCCCGACATTCGCTTCGGTTTTAAAAGTCTCTTTGCTCCTACTCTCCATTCCTTTCCTGATTCACTTCTACGGCCTGACGGGAATGAGCCTAGCCCTCGGGTTCGTCTATGCCGTTGTTCTTCTCCCATTATCCATTTCAAAAACTTTTTTCCCAAATTCATATTCCCTGTCTTGGCATGCAACTGCTGGGGGTCTTGCCATGTTCGTGATCGGCTCCGGAATCGGGCTGTTGGGTAAGTTTTTTTGCACCTAAGTCGCGCTGTCCGCACCAGTCGCGAGCCAGTTCGCCCTTTATTTTTTGCACCCCCTCCGCGTGCTAACAATGCCTAAGCGGTTTGCGGAAACGTCTCGATACAGGAAAATGTAATCTGCTAATTCAACTCTGATCCTTATCAGAAAATCTTTTTTAGAAACGCGCCAAATCTTTGGGAGAAATGCGGGTATACCAACTTAGATAAATCCGTATGGATAGAGTTGCCTTGTGTGCCACGCCCGAGAATTCGTTCTCGCCAGAAAAGAGCTTTGTCCACGATTTCCTCAGGACTTCGGATTGGGACGATGCTTCCATTGATCCCTTCTTCGACGAGATCACTCGATCCGGTGTTCGGCGTCAGGATGACCGGAAGTCCACACGCCATAGCCTCCAATGCAGTACGCGCCATCCCCTCCTCCAAGGAGGGCAAAATGAAGAGGTCTGCGCTCTGGAGTCGCTTCGCAAGCTGTTGTTGGGGCAACGTGCTGCTCCACTCGATCGTCAAATCACTATACCGAGCCAAAATCGGTCGGATGCTGTCACTAATCTGTCGCGTCAAAAGAATCCGAAGCTCCGGAACTTGTCTTTTCAGAATCCTCAGGGCTTCCAACAAGTACGGAGTCCCTTTTCGCAGAGATAGTCCCCCGGTGTTGATCACCGTAAAAGGCCGATCCGGTGTTCGCTTTTCAGCCACCTGAAAGACATTCAGATCCGTCGCATAGGGAATCCGTGCAATCTTTTTTGCGGAAAAACCGTTTTGCACGAAAGAGTCCTCGACGAAAGAGCTCGGCGCCATAACCCAGTCCACCTCCTTCATCATTGCCAGGGAGCGCCGATAGTGCACATGGCTGACCGGCGGATATGTGCAGCCCCACCTTTGGTGCTCTTCCGACATGATTTTCCAAAATTGGCTCGGATGACTGTTGCCGGCATCCAAAAATGTCATCCCGCCCTGTTGCCGAGCCCAACGGAAACAGTCATTCGTATAGCCATAACTCGACAAGATATGATCTCCGGGCTTAAGAAGACTTCGAACCCACCGGTCATACAGGGGATGAAGGGCAAATCGAAAGGCCTCTCCATAGTAAGGAGAAAGAGTCCGGGCAGCCACATAGGAAAGCAACCCAAGGATTGGAAACAGTTTTGTTTTTTCGCCGGGAATTCCGGCCGTACCTCGGCGATTCCAAGTGGCATAAAGCCGCAACATGCCCTGCTCCTCAAGGAAACGTGCGTGCTGGTCGCAAACCGAACGGAAAGGAACCGCCACGACAAAGGACGGTTTGGATCGATCCGCTTTCATGGATTTAGATCCATGCAGCATCCTTCGTAAATCTCACGATGGGCCAAGATCATGGCGTCCCTCGTCATGCCGAGGGCTTTCACATGTCCGACCGCAGCCTCTCCATATTGCGCCCTGAGATCCGGATGATGAATCAATGATTCCAAGCCTTGAGCCAAAAGAAAGGGATCCCCTGCATTGCAGATCAGTCCGCTGGTGCGATTCCGAATGAGCTCCGGAATCCCTCCCGCGTTTGAGCCGATACAGGCACACCCACAAGCCATCGCTTCTTGCAGGGCAAGTCCAAGTGCCTCTTGCAACGAGGGCTGGACAAAGATGGCGCACCTCTTCATCCACTCCCTTGCGTCGGCTCTCTGACCTATCATCTTCACCTGGTTTTCCAGCCCCTCCTTTCGGCAGTAGCTTCGGATCCAATCGGAGCAGCCGTCCCCAGACTCCGGCCCAACCAACACCAGTTGCCAGTCCGGATGCTGACGGGAGATTTTCCCGAAGGCTTGGACCAAAATGTGCTGCCCCTTTCGAAATGCCAAATGTCCGACAGCAAGAATCATTTTCTCCCTCGGGTTGGCTGAGGCTTGAATTTCACTCTTCTCCAACCTGGAGTGATAGATCCGACAGATTTTCTTTCGAAACGGGAAATACCAGCGGCGCATCCTTGTCGCATCATGATCCGAAACGCATATTTCGGTTGTGGTCGCACGCAACTGCTGCGACTTCCCGACATAACTCCACGGCAACATAGCCAGCTTGAAACTCCATGGTTTCCGCTCGCCGCAATATCCATGAAAAAGATTCACCACCAAATGATTGGTCCAAATGGAGGGAATGCCGTGTTTCTCTAAATCCGCAGGCCAGCTTGCCCCCGGCCAGCGATTCCCCCACGAGAAAACCCCTCCACTATGGAAATGCACGAGATCCGGCTTCGCCTGAATTACTTGAGCCAGTGTTTTGCTTGAAATCTCAGAAAACTCTCTGCTGGGAGGATTCTTTTCGCACAGCCAGCGGATATGTTTTTTGCACCGGCTCCCGACAGCATCATGAAGCAGGTCTTCCTTTCGATCGGGAGAAATTAGGATGATTTCGTGATCCCCCAAAAAAGCCTCCATCAACGTGGCCACCAAAACACTGACCCCGCCGCCGTATCTCAACGGGCTTTCAATGGCGTAGGCGATCCTCACCTCTCTCCATTTCCCGCAGAATATTCTGCGATTCGCTCTCGATACAGAGCCAAGAAAGATGATGCGGTTCGTTCTGGCTTGAGCAATTCTCGGTGCATAAGACGGTCTGTTAGTCCCATCGCTTTCGCACGGGCTGGATCATCCAAAAGATGCCGAATTGCGCGACTCCACACCTCTGGAGTATCCAAAGACGAAACGAAGCCATTTATTTCCGATTTCACATACTGAACATGACCTCCATGCGGGCTGGCAACAATGGGAAGGCCAATCACCCTGGCTTCCTTTGCCACCGTCGGTCCTGTGTCTCCGCGCGTTGGCAAAACAAGACAGCTAGCTTTAGACATCAGTTGAATAATTTCCGCCTGTGTCTTTCGCCCAAGCCAGCTCACGTTCGCCGGTGAATTTCTTTTCCAAACCTCCCCGAAGGAGGGTACTCCTCCGACAATTTTTAGCTGATGCTTCCTTAATTCAGGTCGGGAGAATAGCTGAACGGCAAAATCTATGCCCTTTCGGTAATCTGCTGTTCCGACCATGATGGCGTAGGGATTCTGTGCATCCGGACTGGGCTCGGCCTCAAAGAATTCATTCGGAACGCCGTATTCAACGATCCGAACGTCCGAGCGGCCGGTTTTTTTTTCGACCAACGCACGTGCCCAAGGCGACTCTGTCGTAATGATTTCAGCTTTTTTTAAAACTCTGGTCTCCATCCAGGCCATCAGCCGATTTCGCCATCCGACTCCCCCTAATTTTGCGTATTCGGAAAGCAGCCCTTGGAGCGAAAAAAGGTTGGGAAGCCCCGAAAAAGTCGCTGCCCAGCCCCAGATATCTTCATTTCCCCATCCGTGGACAAGGCAGGGGTTTATCTCCCGCAATTTTTTTTGAATCTTCCGCCGATCCGCCCAAAAAAGCGTGGTCGCCCGTCCCCGTCTTTCCGTTGGTATTATATGAAAATTCTGATTCCACGCCTTCACAATCTGAGGTTTTCTGACCCTTGAATTCAGAGCCACCCAGTGAAACTCAAATTCCTTCTCCTCTTCAAAGGCAAGGGCCAGTTGAGGCAGCCATGTAGCATAGTGCCCCGCGGGTGCGGAGAAGGAGCCTTCTGGCAACACATGGAGAGGAAAGTCAGAAAGAATGGCGATTTTTTTCGTTGGGCTCACCTCGATCTAGGATAGTTTAAGGCATGGGCTTGAGGCAAACCATCGGGCTTCTAAAACATCGCCTTCGAATTCTTCCTTCTTGCCTATGGCGCTTGGAACTTCGATTGGTCGGTGTCTCGTGGTCCTCTTCCCCCGCTCTTTGTGGCCGACCGTTCGTCAGTCGCCATGAGGGCTCCACCATCCAGTTCGGGCACGCTGTCCAGATCGATAGCTCGAGAAGGGGCAACCCGTTGGGTGGCGAAAAACCATCTATCTTGCGAACCATGACCCCGGAAGCGCGCATTTTGCTTGCTGACCATGTCGGCCTGAGCAGCGCTACGATCGTTGCGGGAAAATCGATCGAGATCGGCGAGCACACGCTCCTTGGAGCAGGTTGCATGATCTTGGATAACGATTTTCACGCCCCCGGGCCGGGATTTTCATGGATTACCGAATCTTCCAAAAATTCAAAGCCTGTGAAGATAGGTCGGGGCTGTTTTATTGGTGCGCGGTCCATTGTTCTGAAGGGGGTCACTTTGGGTGACCGCGTTGTGATCGGAGCCGGCTCCGTCGTCACGAAAGATGTCCCCTCCAACTCGATTGCCGCAGGCAATCCAGCCAAAGTAATCGCCGCAACCGAGCCTCTTCAAGGAGGAATCATTGCGCCCATGCCCTGAAGATTGGCAGCGAGAAATCCTGCCTTAAGCTAGTTCTATGCAGAATCTGACCGTTCAAAAGGTTGTCCTGATCTTGATCAGCCTCGCCTTCTTCGTTGCGGCTCCTTGGCTCACGATGGCAACGCTGGGGGGAAATTCGTTACCACTTTTAGCCGTCGTGGGAACCCTCTTCCTCCTTTTTTTTCTCTACGGCGCCAAAGAGCGGTGCTGGTTGATCATTCCTTTCTGTCTGCCGATCGAAGGCAATCTAAATTTCCTGCCTCTCAATTTTTCTGTACAAGAATTGGCGATTGTCGCTCTCTTTGGTTATCTGCTGATGCGGATGATCTTTGGCCTCGATGTGGGCTGGAAATTGGGGCCGTCCATCTTGTGGATCCCCTTAGCCTGCGTTGTGGGCGTCCTTCTCTATCACTGGATACGATCGGGCGATATCGGCATCAAGTTGCTGGGTGGCAGTGGCTGGGGAGGGAGAAAATACTTCAAAGTAGCCATCGCTGTTTTAGTTGTTCCCCTTCTTGCCTCTTATCCGGGAATTCAGTGGAGGGACTTGCAAAAAGTTCCTCTGTTTTACTTTCTCGGTAACTTTGTAGATATCATACCGGACACTTTGACTACCTTTGTTCCGGCCACTGCCCCTTTGATCTGGCGGGTGTATAGCGGAGTCAACCTGTCAGAGTACGGCTCTACCCTGGCGGGCAACTTTAGTGGCGAAACTGCAGTATCCCGAATCGGAACGTTGGCCAGATTCGGGACCGCGTGCGCACTTTTGATTTTATCTTACAACCCAGCTTCTACTTGGTTGAGCCCGACGAAGATTTGGATTCTTCCCTCTCTTCTTTTATCCGCCATCCTGACCGCAATCGCCGGGTTTCGGAGTATGGTCGTTCGTCTTTTCCTTTCCTCCTTCACAGCTTTTTATGCTACCGCTCGTTCCGGAGCTTTTTTGATCGCGTTTGTGGGTGTTCTCCTCGGCTTTGGACTTGTCCTAATGCAGGGGAAGGTTTTTGATTTTCCCCTTTCCATGCAACGAGCTCTCTGCTTTCTCCCAGGGGACTGGGATCCGAAAGCTGCGCTTGAGGCGAAAGCCTCGAGTGAGTGGCGGGACAGAATGAAGACGCTTTTTTACAAGGATTATTTCCACCGAGCACCTATTTTGGGGCAGGGATACCACTTCAATCCCTCCTTCGCACAGCAGGCGACCGATATCTATCAGCACGTTCTTGCCGCCATGGAGAATCGTGGAGATGAGTACGCCGACGTGCGAAACTTTATTGAAATGAGACAGCCCCACGAAGGTCCCCTCCATCTTTTGCTGGTCGTCGGCATAGTGGGAGCCCTTTTTTTTACGTTGTACTGTGCAGGAATACTTTTTTATACATTCCGCCAAATGAATGCGACCCCGGTTGCTCTTGTGACTCCTTTCCAAATCTGGTCATCGGCAACCCTCGTCCCCCAAATCATTGGCTTCTATTTTCTTTTCGGGGATATGAGTAGTTTTTTCATCGGAGTTTGCCCCATTATTACCCTTTTGACAGTTCATGAACGGCTGAGAAGACAACGAGCTTTTGCAAACGCCAAATCCACTGCGCAGAATACCCTCCCAAATCCGCCCGATTTACTTGCCCCCTCCGCGGTTTAGCTCCCTTCGTTTCCGATTAACGGCCCCACATCCTTCCCGGCCAAGTGGTTCGCAGCCTCTTTGCATAAAACGCTTTTCGCCCCACCTGCTTGGGCAAATAAATCTCATAAGCCACATCCTCCAATCGATGCGCACCACTCCATAGTCGTTTTGCCCGATGCAATAACACCCAGGCAGGTCGCAACCCCCTCAAGTAAAGCGGGGCTGACGCATCCAACCTCTCTCTCTCCTCTTTTGCTGTCTGACTGAGCCCTAAATTTCCCCCGCTCTCCATAAAGGTAGAAGTATTTTGTTTGAGTAGTTCGACTTTTTTCTGCGCACGCAACACCCTCACAAACCACTCCGCATCCGATGCCGCCCTGTAGCTGGTGTCAAATAGAAGCCCCTCGTCCACTAGCTCTTCTCGGAAAAAGATTCCCGCTGTTAAGGCTCCAAAATGACACGTCCAGGTATGCGCCAACCCAGGCCTTACCATTTTACGATGACAGATGGGAGATGCATCCGCCGCGACCACAATTACGTCTCCAAGAAACATGTCTACCATGGGATTTTTCTGAAAAGACGCCCCCACCATCGATAGCACGCCGGAAAGATACTGTTCGTCACAGTTGAGATATGCACAGATCTTTCCAGTGCCTCTCTTCAGGCCTCGGTTGATCGCGTCATACATGCCTCCATCCTGCTCGCTCACCATGATGCGCTGATATCCGTTCCGATTTGGCCACTGCTGAGCCATCTCTTTGGCAAAATCCGCAAACCCCTTCGTCCCTCCATCCTGTACGATATGCTCTACTTTGACCCCTTCCTGATCCGCCACGGAGGCGATGCAGCAAGCTAAGTGATCCAGTTGCCCAAAGCTGGGAGTGATAATAGTGAAATCCATCGCCTGACTTTATCCGCTCAGAGGTCAAATCGCCACTCCAACCCTTCGTCCTTGTAGCTTTCCTGACCGTCCCACAGAGAATAGTATCGTAAAGTGAAGCGGCTCCGCATTCTCCAAGTCTTTAGCCGTTACACTAAAGTCGGTGGGGAGGAAAATTCGGTTTACAGAATTGGGGACGCCCTCCAGCAAGATCATGATGTGGAGTATTTTATTGGCTCCACCCAAGAACTCCTCGGCCACGATGCGGTCGGTCGAATCTCAGCGCCTTTTCGAGCTTTCGTCAATTTGCCCGCCCGACAGCGCCTTATCAAATATCAGACCCTTGGTCACTTTGACATCTGGTTGATCCATAACGTGCTTCCGGGACTATCCCCCTCCGTTTATTCCGCCGCATTTTCCATGGGAATCCCGGTTGTTCACTATCTCCACAACTACCGAATGGCATGCACGAACGGCTTTTTTCTGAATCATGGCAAGCCCTGCGAGCGCTGTCTTCACGGCAACTTCTGGCCGGCATTCCAAACCGCCTGCTGGCGAAACAGCCACTTTCTCAGTGGTTTCATGGGACTCATCCTTCGCCGCATTCGAGCGGTAGGCGCCCTCCAAAAGGTGGCTGCTTGGATCGCATTAAGTCAGGCTCAGCGCTCGAAGCACATTGAGATGGGCATCCCGCAAGAGCGGATTCACGTCGTCCCCCACTTTTATGAGCCCGAAGGAGAGCCCATTCCCGCCAATCCCCAAGGAAACATTCTTTTTCTGGGTCGCCTTTCTCCGGAAAAAGGGGTCGATCACCTGCTTCGCGCATGGAAGCTGGTTCAAGCCAAGGGCCGCAAATTAACAATCGCGGGGGAAGGTCCAGAAGCACCGAAATTAAAAGTTCTCGCAAAGGAGCTCGGCCTGCGCGATGTGGACTTTGTCGGTTTTCTCAAGAGGGATCAACAGCGTGCCATCTGGGCACAAACCGCCTTCTCCGTAATCCCCTCGATTTGGAGCGAGCCTTTTCCTCTGACATTTCTCGAGTCTTGGACGCAAAACAGAACCTTTGTCGCGAATCGTCTCGGCGCGATGGCAGAAGTGGTAAAGGAAGGTCAAGATGGTTTATTGGCCGAACCTTTTTCCGGTGAATCCCTGGCCTCTCAGATTCAACGATTGATCGACTCTCCGGAAACATGTGTAAAAATGGGAATTGCTGGCCATCTGCGAATCCTGAACGAGTTCAACCAAGCCCAATGGTTAAAAAAAATTAACAAAGACTTTCATACCGTCGTTCCCGCTTCATAAAATAGCACCTCCGATGAATCCTTCTAAAACAAGCCACTTTCTCGCTTTTCTTTTTCTGGCTCTCGCGGCCGTTTGGGGCATTGAGGCGGGGGTTACTCTATTATTCCAAAACCTTACGCTCTCCCCGCTTTTATCTTTTGTTTGCTTAGGATTGTTCGCCGCTCTTTTCACCTCAAGACAGATCCTCTTCGCTGCTCCTTTTTTTGCCCTTCTTACTTACTGGCTTATTCTGGGGACTGCCGTTTTTCCCGGAATCCGCGCCATGAGCGTGCTCATGGCTGGATTGTTGGCATCTTGGGCTTCCTCGCAACGAGTCCGAATCCTCCATCATTCCCAAGAAATAGAGACTATTTTGCAAACCCTCTCTGTGCCGTGGATTCTTAGCGATGGGTCGGGAAATATTACCCGCACGAGCGCAAAAGCCCTCTCTCTTTTGTGCCTGCCTCTGAAAGACGTGATTCATGTTTCCTTTTTTTCACTTTTATCTCCTGCAGAAGGAAAAGGGGCGTTCATTCGTAATTATCTCAATGTCTTCGATTCCGTTGCCGAGCCCGTTAAAATCAAGGTTTCGTTTGCAAAATCTCCGGAAATTCAGATGTTCGCGACGATTTCCCCTATTGAATTTCGTGAAGGCAGGCGCCTGCTAACTGTATTAAACCATTCTTAGTATACTCTCATGTTCATTCCTCCCCAGACCCAGGCTCCCTTACATCCGCGAACGAATCATCTCCCCATCTGTCTCTTTCTTGCCCTTCTCTTTTCAGTTCTTCATGTAAATGCTGGCCCCCCCCTTGTTCTCCCCCTTAATCCATACTTTCAGGATGATTATGGTCTTTTTGGTGGTTACTCCCTGACTTGGGACGATGATCTGATGCTCGATTCGATGACCGCCTCCGCCAGCATGAATGTCCTCAAAAAGACTGAGTCCGCCATGGAGAATCTTCGCCGACTCATCGATCCTCTTCTTTGGGCCAAACTGAGCACCCCTGGCGGAATGGCGAGAAATCTCCTCCTCACCCTTTACTGGTTGGCCGAAGCCGATATGGCCGGCGCTGATGTAGAACAGGTTCTTCAGGAAATCTCCCGCCGCGGCCATGATCAGGCCACCCAAGCCGACTCCACCATGGCCGAAGTCCTTCTCTTCAACTACCACACCGCTCGCCACCT
>Ga0114967_10001686_pt1 | contig 18563 bp, 12 predicted proteins | sample M_130628_MF_Meta_FD_92639 | JGI IMG/M metagenome (GOLD analysis project Ga0114967, IMG submission 92639) | Freshwater microbial communities from Lake Montjoie, Canada to study carbon cycling - M_130628_MF_MetaG | ecosystem: Environmental > Aquatic > Freshwater > Lake | place: Lake Montjoie... | reverse complement strand
TCATCTGGTGAATCGCCTAGATCGTGAGACGAGCGGCGTGACTCTCGTGGCGAAGACGGCTGTGGTGGCGGGTGAGTTGGGGAAGCTTTGGGAGGCGCGCGTTGTGCAGAAGGAATACGTCGCCATCGTTCACGGTCATGTTCGCGAGGAACACGGATTGATCGACGCGCCGCTTGGCAAAGACGAGCAGAGCATCGTGGCAATCAAGGATTGCGTGCGCGTGGATGGAGCGGCGTCGCAAACGGAGTATTCGACGGAGCGGCGTTTTGTGCGTGAGTTGCCCCTGCCCCCGTCCCTCTCCCCAGCGGATGGAGCGAGGGCGGGCGACAGGGCGGGTGAGGGGGATTTCTCTCTCCTCCGCCTTTTGCCGCGCACGGGTCGCAAACACCAGATCCGCATCCACCTCTCGCACATCGGTCATCCCATCGTGGGTGACAAGATTTATGGCGGTGATGTGGACTTGTATCTCGCATTGGTGGAAGGGCGATTGACAGACGAGCAGCGGGTGAAATTGATTTTGCCAAATCATGCCCTGCACGCGAGCGCATTGCGATTTGAGTGGCGGGGCAGGGCTGTGGAATTCCGTTGTGAACCGGAGGCGTGGTTCAGGGAGTTTGTTGCCTGTTAAAGGTGCAGGTTGAAAGTTTTGCAAGCCAGGGTGCTGGCTAAGCAACTTGTAACCTTCAATCTAAATCATGCCACCCTTAACCCGCCCGCTTTCCGGCTTGATTCAAAAACGTTTCGCACGAATCCTCTGCGCATGGAAAAACCTGATCAACTCCACGAACTCTGGCGAATGCAAGATGCCCTGAACAAGCGCATCGGCGTCCAGATGGACGGCATGAGTGACGAAGACAAGGCCAAATGGATACTCAATTACTCCCGCGCTATGACGCAGGAGATGGCCGAACTTGTGGACAGCGTGCCCTGGAAATGGTGGGCAAAGTATCAGAAGTTTGACGAACAGAACGCGCGCGTGGAGGTAGTGGACTTGTTTCACTTCCTCATCAGCATGGCGCAGGTGCTTGGCATGAGTGCAGACGATGTGTTCAACGCTTACATCAAGAAGAACGAGGTGAATTTCAAGCGGCAGGAGAGCGGTTACACTCAGAAGGACGAGCACGATTCCAAACACATCTGACCTGTGGCAAAATCACAAACCAATCTTGCCGCCGGAGTAAAGGTTCCCGCGCGTTGGCGCAAGGAGGTCGAAAGCGTTCTCATCACCGATAAAATGCTGGCCAAGCGCATCGCGGAATTGGCGCGCGAGATCGTGCGTGATTTTGCTGGGCGCGAAATGGTTGTCGTATCGTTGCTCAATGGCACGGTGATGTTCATCGGCGATCTCATACGGCATCTCTCGCATCCGTTGAGATTGGATTTTATCGGCGTGTCCAGTTACGGCAAAGGCACGGAGTCTGGTGACCTTGTTTTCACCAAGGAGTTGCGCCTCGATGTACGCGGTCGGCATGTGTTGCTCGTTGATGACATCTTGGATACGGGACGAACGCTTTCACGCGTGACGGCAAAACTTCGCGCGCTCAAGCCGCGCAGTATGAAAATTTGCGTGTTGCTCGACAAGCCATCGCGCCGCATCGAGAAGGTGAAAGTGGATTACACCGGGTTCACCATCCCGGACAAGTTCGTGATCGGCTACGGATTGGATTTCGCGGAGAAGTATCGCAACCTGCCTTTTGTGGGTGTGCTTAAGCCAGAAATGTATCGGGAATGACGTGTGTGGTGCGGTGGGGGCTGACGGAATAAAAAACGAAACACGACCGGGCTGGAAACGCGTTTCATTCCACAATAAAAGTCTTCTGCATGAAAACACACATCAGTCTGGCGGTCATTTGCGCATTTGTTTTTTGTTGTTTGATGAAGATTGAACACTCCGCACTCGGACAGGAGCCCGTGAAATTATCAGCGACCATTGGCGAGGAGAAGTTGATCTTAGAAAAAGAGTTAACGCTTTCAGATGGGACTTTCAAAATGCAATTGGTGAACCGGCCCTACATTGAAGTCTTTCAATGGCCTAAGCAGGTTGGTCGTTTTCTCACGAATGAAGGTCTTACCATGGAAGTAAAAAATCCCTATTCGTTCTACGAACGGAACGACTGCAGCCTGTATTTGGCGCGGAAAACAGCACCTCAATCACCAGATTTACGGAAAACAGAGTGGTTTTGGTCTGCCGACATTATTGCGGCCGAGAATACGAATGAGCTTTTAATGGCGACATCAACAGGAAATCGATTTGGCTTTTTCCGAATTGCAGTCTCTGGAAATCCGGGCGACAACGTTTACAAAAATTATGTCAAGCAAAGGTTAGAATTGGGGACAGGAAAACCGCCGCTTGTGGAAATTTTAGAGATTGAAAGGTTAGTTCCACCGCTTGAGGTGACAGTGCCAATTGGGGATGAGATAAAGGTGCGGAAGATTTCACTTGGTCTCAAAGACGATGGATTCACAGTCTCGACTTAGGTATCAGATGAAAAGCCGCTAATTTTTCATTACATCACAAGCCGTCGTAAATGGAGCGTGGAAAAACCAAATCATAAAAGATAACGGGATCTCAAGAACCAATTGCCTGCATGGCCGATATTCATTTTCAATGCTAGTGACCGTACACTTCTATTCCTACTTCAGGGAGCTCACGGGTTGTGGTGAGATAAACGAAACTCTCCATAGCGGTGACACGCTCGGAGTTTTGCACGATCAACTGATGGCGCGCTTTCCAAGGCTCGTCACGATGAGAAAATCCACCTTGCTCGCTGTGGGCGTGGAGTATCAGACCCGTGATTATCTGTTAAGGGACGGCGATGAAGTGTCATTGTTTCCACCGGTCCAAGGCGGTTGATGGAGTGCAGGATGAAAAAACAACTCACCATCACTACCGAAACAATCAACGAAACGGACTTGATCGCTACCCGGACGATGTCCGTTGGCATGGGCGCGGTGGTGAGTTTTCTCGGAGTTGTGCGCGGTATTGAGGAAGGCAAAGCAATTTCTGCCATCGATTACGAGGCTTTCGAAAAGATGGCGCAGCATCAGTTCAATCTACTTTTCGAGGAGATGGCGAAGCGTTGGCCTATTGAATCAGTGCGTCTTGTCCATCGCATCGGGGTGGTGAAAATTAATGAGCCGTCGCTCTGGGTGGAGATTGTCACTCCGCATCGCGGTGAAGCTTTTGCGGCGTGTCAGTGGCTGATTGACGAGATGAAACGCGTCGTTCCGATCTGGAAGAAGACCATCGATTGACGGGGGGGGTGAAACTCCTCCAAAAAAACGCCGGAGTGATCGGAGGCAGTGGTTTAGCCAAAACATAAGAGATTCAAACGTCAGTCAGGATGGCTCAGAAACGACTTTGATTCCAAAGGAAAGCCAATCCAAGGTCAAAACCAAATCTATTATTTTGAATCAGCTTTTATCCTGGTTTTTGCTTAGATTTCCCCCGCAACCAGAACGCGCCTCAATACGCAGACCTGAAATTGCGTTGAACCGCGCTTGACGGTTGCGCTCACAATCTTCACAGTTTCGAATCATTTGGCCGCGATTTCGGCCTCGCAACATTATATGAGCAACGCAAACTCGTTCGATTCGCAGACGCTAAGACAATTTGACCTCGGCACTGGCAAAGAAGGCAGCTTCTACTCGCTGCTTGGGCTGGAAAAGGCTGGGGTCGGTCCGATATCCAAACTGCCCGTCTCCATCCGTATCGTGCTGGAATCGGTCCTGCGCAATTGCGACGGCAAACGCGTGAGCGAAGCCGCCGTCCGCGCGCTTGCCAATTGGAAACCCGTCGAGGAGCGCACGGAGGAAATCCCGTTCGTTGTCGCGCGCATCGTGTTGCAGGACTTCACCGGTGTGCCGTTGCTAGTGGATTTGGCTGCCATGCGTAGCGCCGTCGCCAAGCTCGGCAAGAATCCCAAGATTATAGAGCCGCTCGTGCCCGTGGACCTCGTGGTGGATCACTCGGTGCAGGTGGATTTCTCTGGCGGCTCTGATTCGATGGAGCGCAATCTGGATCTCGAATTCACGCGCAACCGCGAACGTTATCAATTTCTCAAGTGGGGCATGCAGGCGTTCGAAACGTTTAAGGTTGTTCCGCCCGGCATCGGCATTGTTCACCAGGTGAACCTTGAATACCTCGCCAAGGGAGTGCTCAGCGCGAATGGCGTTTATTATCCCGATACACTCGTCGGCACAGACTCGCACACGACGATGATCAATGGCCTTGGCATCGTGGGCTGGGGTGTTGGCGGCATCGAAGCCGAAGCCGGTATGTTGGGGCAACCCGTTTATTTTCTTACGCCCGATGTGGTCGGCGTGCATCTTACCGGTGCGATTCGCGAAGGCGTCACCGCCACCGATGTGGCGCTCACTATCACACAAATGCTCCGCAAGGCCAAGGTCGTCGGCAAATTCGTGGAGTTCTTCGGCGCGGGCGCGGGCGCGTTGCCGCTGGTGGATCGCGCGACCATCGCCAATATGGCTCCTGAATACGGCGCGACGATGGGCTTCTTCCCGATTGATGAGGAATGCACAAACTATCTCCGAGCCACCGGTCGATCGAACGGCGATTGCAAGCTCTACGAAAATTACTACCGAGCTCAAGGTCTGTGGGGCATGCCGCAACTCGGTGACATCGAATACTCGCAACTGATCGAACTTGACCTCGCGACTGTGAAGCCGAGCGTCGCCGGTCCGAAGCGTCCACAGGACCGCATCGAGCTGCCAAACCTGCGCCGCGAGTTCTTTGCATCCCTGCAACGCCCGACTAACGAAAACGGTTTTGGTAAAACGCGGCAGGATTCCGCCAAGTCGGTGAAGATCGAAACCATCACAAAGAAGAAAGCCAAGATCGGCACCGGCTCGGTGCTCATCGCCGCGATCACGAGCTGCACTAACACGTCGAACCCGAGCGTGATGCTCGCGGCTGGTTTGCTCGCTAAGAAGGCGGTAGAAAAAGGTTTGTCGGTGAACCCGGCAGTGAAGGCCTCGCTTGCTCCCGGTTCACGAGTCGTCACGGATTATCTCAAGAAGACGAACCTCCAGAAGTATCTCAACAAGCTGCGCTTTAATCTCGTCGGCTATGGCTGCACGACTTGTATCGGCAACTCCGGCCCGCTCGACGCGAACATCGAAGACGCCGTGGTGAAGAACGATTTCGTCGCCGCCAGCGTGCTGTCTGGCAACCGCAATTTCGAAGCGCGGGTGCACCAGAACATTAAGGCTAACTTCCTAATGTCGCCGCCGCTGGTTGTCGCGTTCGCGCTCGCGGGTCGCGTGGACATTGATCTAAGTTGTGAATCGCTAGGCAATGACTTCTCTGGCAACCCGGTGTTCCTCGCAGATATCTGGCCGACCTTGCAGGAAGTCCGTGATGCGATGGAATCCGCGCTCAAGCCAGAGATCTTCCGCAAGCTCTACAAGGATTTTGCCGCGCAGAATCCGAAGTGGAATGAGATTCCCTCTTCCGTTGGGAACGTTTACGAATGGGACCGAAACTCGACCTATATCCAAGAGCCGCCGTTCTTCGAGAACTTCGCCATGACGCCCGGCAGCATCGCCCCAATCACCGGCGCAAAACCGCTCGCGATCTTCGGCGATAGTGTGACTACCGATCACATTTCTCCTGCTGGTGCCATCAAGAAGAGTTCGCCCGCAGGAAAATACCTGCAAGCGAATGGCGTCGAACCCGTTGACTTCAACAGCTACGGATCACGTCGCGGCAACGACCGAATCATGACGCGTGGCACGTTCGCCAACGTTCGCATCAAGAACCTAATGCTTGGCGGTCAGGAAGGTGGCGATACCGTATTCCTCACCAAAGAAGCCGCGCAGCCTGAGAAGATTTCCATCTACGACGCGGCGATGGAATACAAGAAGACCAACACCCCGCTCATCGTCATCGCCGGTCAGGAATACGGCACGGGTTCATCCCGCGACTGGGCGGCGAAAGGCACGAACCTTCTCGGCGTGAAAGCCGTCGTGGCGCAGAGCTTCGAACGCATCCACCGCAGCAACCTCGTCGGCATGGGCGTGCTGCCGCTGCAATTCAAGGACGGCACGACCGCGCAAAGCCTCAAGCTTGATGGCTCCGAGACCTACGACGTCATAGGCCTCGATGCGAACATCAAGCCGCAACAAGATCTGACGCTCAAGATCACGCGCCAAGACGGCAGCGTAGAAAACGTCAACGTCCGCTGCCGCATCGATACGCCTATTGAGATCGACTACTACCAGCACGGCGGAATTCTGCCTTATGTGTTGCGGCAGTTGGTGTCGAAGGCATGACGCCGCATCACCTAATTTTCTCTGATAATCTCCACGAGCCGCGCATCGCGCGGCTCTTTTTTTGATTTCTTACCACCCGGACTTCCCCTGGTCTCGTTTACCGGGTATCACCGGACCTATAAGGCAGAAGTTCCCTCGTTGTTGTAAAGTCCGATGCGGCGTATGAGTTTTACATGATTCAACAATGAATCGGATTTAGAACCGGGAGAAAAATGGAAACGACGCACATATGGCTGGTCAACATCATGGCACTTCAAGTGATTTGCCTGATTAGTATGGGATTTCAAATCTGTTGCTTGGCGAAACGCGACCCCTTTTTAGCCAAGGTAAAAGCTTACCATCAAACGCTTGTGTGCGTCAGACAATCCCCTCGTGTATCAATTTTGCAGCGGTAATAAAAACTTCTAAGCAATTCTCACCTCATTTTTATGAACGACCAGATTCGACTCTTGATCGTGGATGATCATCCTATAATGCGCCGTGGCTTGACCATGTGCTTTTCACAACAGCCGCGTTTCAAAATTGTAGGCGAAGCCTGCGATGGTCGTGATGCCCTCTGCAAGACGCGGGATTTGAAGCCCGAAATCGTGCTGATGGACATTGACATGCCGCAAATGAACGGTCTGGCTGTGACCGACCTTTTGCGGCGCGAGATGCCGGAGGTGAAAGTGTTAATTCTCTCAATGTATGCGAATACGGATTACGTGATGCGCATCATCCAATGCGGAGCGCGGGGTTTCGTGATCAAGGAAGCACCTACGGATGAACTCATGCAAGCGATTGAGACTGTCCATTCAGGCGGCTCGCATTTCAGTCCTGATGTGGCGCGAGTGGCTTTGAATCATGTGGTTCGCGGTAACAAAGGAGAGCATGCAGCTCCGATCATGCGTTTGACTCCGCGTGAACGTGAGGTGTTGCTTCACATCGCGGACGGATTGAGTAACAAGGAAATTGCGTGCGCCCTCCAGATCGGCGCACGAACGGTAGAGACGCATCGCGAACGCATTATGCGCAAGCTAGACATCCACAGCATCGCGGGGCTGACACGTTTTGCGATTTCCCAAGGGTTGGTTTCTCTGACGCCGCCGCGACCGCCAGTTCTGCAGATGTTGCCTCAGATGCATGCGGCTGCAGCTTGAATGGCTATGGCGGAGAATGGTTAGTCAAACGCGGTGTTAGCTAGCTGCAACGCCGGGTAATTACTCACAAGTCGATGCGAATAGATTGTCGCTAAGAAACCTTTGCGTGAGGTCACAGAATCAGGTCTGATGTCTGGCGAATGATTGATTCCTTTTCCGAGAGTGCAGGTGCTGCGCCTGATTTGAAGAAGACGCGGCGACGTAAAGCTAACACTCACGACGCCAACCGGGCTGACCGGTTGCCGCCACATTCCACGGAAGCAGAGCAGGGGGTCTTGGGGTGCGTGCTTCTCTCGCCGAACGATTGCCTCGGTCAGTGCATCGAGAAATTTAAGGCTGGGCCAGAAGTGTTTTACGATCTGCGTCACCAGACGATCTATGAAGCCGTGGCGGCGATGTATGACAAGCGTGAGCCGATCGATATCATCATGCTTCAACAGCGGTTGAAAGACCGGGGTTTGTTGGATCAAATCGGGGGGATTCCTTACCTCAACGCATTACAAGACTCCGTGCCGTCGGCGGCGAACCTGACTTACTACCTCGACATTGTAGAGGAGAAAGCGCTCCTGCGGAAAATGATTCACACCTGCACCGATGTTGTCGGGCGTGTTTATGATTTCGATGGGGAAGTGGATTCATTGCTGGACGAAGTCGAGCGCGACATCTTGAAGATGAGCGAGTCGCGCTCCGGTGGGGCGATTGAGCCAGTGAAGTCGCTTGTGAACAAAGCAATCGGGATGGTGGAGAATTATTTCAACCGCCAAGGAACGCTGGGCGGACTCGCTAGCGGATTTTCAGAGCTAGATCGCATGACGGATGGGATGCACGGCGGAGAGATGATCATCATCGCGGCGCGCCCTTCTATGGGTAAGACGTCGCTCGCAATGAACATCGCCGAGAGCGTGGTTTTGAATCAGAAGTTGCCGGTTGGTGTTTTCAGTCTGGAAATGACCGCGGAGTCACTCGTGTTGCGCATGCTTTGCTCGAACGCCCGCGTGAATCTGCGGAACATCCGCGAAGGGTTCATGAGTGAATCGGATTTCCCCAAGCTCACGAGTTCGGCCGGAAAAATGTCCAGCGCGCCGCTTTACATTGATGACACGCCGGGACTTTCCATTTTGCAATTGCGCACCCGCGCTCGGAGAATGTGGCAGCAGCATGGCATAAAGCTTTTCGTAATTGACTACCTCCAGTTGCTCCACTCTACTTCGCGCCGTGCGCAGGAAAACCGGCAGCAGGAGATTGCGGAAATCTCCAGCGGCATCAAGGCGCTTGCCAAGGAATTAAGCATTCCGATTATCGTTCTGGCGCAGTTGAACCGGGAACTAGAAAAAGACAAGAGTCGCAAACCGCGACTTTCGGACCTGCGCGAATCCGGTTCGATCGAACAGGATGCCGACCTCGTAGGTCTGCTTTACAAACCGGCGACTGACGATGAAGACGCGCCGCAGGCGGAAGATTCGCCAGATGGCATCCCGGTGAACCTGCTTATCGCCAAGCAGCGCAATGGGCCGACGGGCGATGTGCAATTGACCTTTTTGAAACCGTACACACGATTTGAAACCGCAGCAAAAGTCAGCGACGAAGACATCCCGGGGCAATAGTGCCGCGTTAAGCGCGGTGCTATTCACTTTGCTGTTCGGGTTAACGCTAGATTCCAGTTTCAATTCCTTCGCGCAATCCGCCGACGAGACGAGGATATCCCGCTTGGACATCAAGCACGTCGGCCAGTCCTCCATCAGCGAAGAAATCATCAGGGCCAATATCCGTTCACGCGCCGGAGATGTGTATCGTGCCGTCACGGTGGACGATGACATCCGCTCGCTTTATTCTACGCATCATTTCTACGACGTGCGCGTCACGAAGGAGCGTGCTGAGGATGGTGGTATGGTTCTTACTTTTGTCATCCAGCCTAATCCGCGTCTAACAGACATCAAGATCACAGGTAATTCCAAAATCAAGGAATCCGAACTCAAGAAAAAAATAACCTCCAAGATCGGCGAAGCATTAGACGAGCGAAAATTATTTACGGATTCTCGAGCTATAGAAGCGTTGTATCAAAAGAAGGGCTATCCTCGAACGGAAGTGAACGCAAAGTCAACTGTGGACGAAGGAGCAGGTCGCGGCACGGTTACTTTCGAAGTGAAGGAAAGTCCGAAGATCAAGATTGCGCGCGTGGAGTTCGTTGGGGCTAAACACTTCGATCAAGCCAAACTCCGCAAGCAACTCAAAGGAACTAGGCGACACTGGATGTGGTCGTGGCTAACGCGTTCTGGGATTTTCAAGGACGACAAGTTCGAGGAAGACAAGGAGCTGCTTACCGCATTCTATCGTGAAAAGGGCTATATCGATTTTGACATCAAGGATGTGGAATTCGTCAATCTAACGCCGCGTTCGATGGTCGTGCGGTTACACGTTTTCGAGGGTAATCAATACAAAGTCGGCTCGGTCACATTCGAGGGCACTACGATGTTCCCGACGAATGCCGTGAGTCCTGATTTCCAACCGGGTAACGCGCCTAAAGATCGCGACGAACGCGCGCGCTGGCAGGAGTCAGCAGTGTTGAATCGCTCTTTCAAGATGAAGCAGGGAGACATCTTCACCTTGAAAGGTTTGTCCCAGGACACAGAAGCCGTGGGGAATTTCTACGACTCACGCGGACACATCGACGTCTCTCGCGCTGGCGATCTGAAAGCCAAGCGCATCCCCAACACCGAGACTGGCACGATGGATATCAAGTATCAAATTGATGAAGGCCAGAAGTCTCTCGTGGAAAAAATAGAGATCCGGGGCAACACGAAGACCAAAGACAAAGTCATTCGTCGCGAACTTGCGCTCTATCCTGGTGAAACGTTCGATATGACGCGCGTCAAGATCAGCGAACAGCGTCTGCGTGGTCTGGAATATTTCAGCAAGGTGGACGCACAACCCGAAGCCACCGATGCGCCCGGTCGCAAAGACTTGCTCGTCACGGTAGAAGAGATGGAGACTGGCAAGTTCAGTTTTGGTGCGGGTTTCAGTTCTATTGATCAGCTTGTAGCTTACACTGAGGTGACGATGGGCAACTTCGATATTTTTCATGCGCCATCATTCACCGGCGGCGGTCAGAAATTTCGCGCCGCCTTGCAGCTTGGCACACAGCGTCAGGATTATGTCCTCGAATTTACAGAGCCTTGGTTTTTGGACAGAAAGCTTTCATTCGGTACTCAGTTGTATCATCGCCGGCTGAATTACCAAAGCGTCGGCAATCTCTACGACGAAGTTCGCACCGGGGTGCGGTTGAGCTTGAGCAAATCCTTGCCTCGTCCGGTTGTTCTCGAAAACTTACTCGGCACAGGTGAACTCATTGGCAGCGTTTATTACAACATCGAGAACGCTGGCATTCTTCTGAACGAAGGGTTGCATGGGAACACGCTTGTAGCCGGTGGTCCGGCGGGGCCGCCCGGCAGCATTCCCGGATCAGCTGCAGACAGTGATCAAAACGCCCCCAACGCTTTGCTTGACGAGAATGGATACACCATTCTATCCAAGTTTGGATCGTCCATAGCTTACGACACGCGCAATAACACGCGCCTGCCAGATGGTGGTCAACGCACCTCTATCATCGGCGAAATCACCTCTAGCTATCTCGGCGGTAAACGTGACTTCTACAAACTCGAACTCGAATCTGCGTGGTTTTTCCCCGGAATTTCCAAAGGTCACGTCATCGAACTCGGCGCACGCGGCGGTGTTGTGGACGGGCTCGACGGGGACAGTGTTCCGTTCTACGAACGCTTTTATCTTGGCGGTCTCCAATCGCTCCGTGGCTTCCGTTATCGTGGTATCAGTCCGCGCGAATTTAATCCGAACACCGGAGAATATTTCAACGAACCTATCGGCGGGGGATCATATTGGACGGCTTACGGCGAATACAGCATCCCGGTTTTCGATACCGAAGGGGGTGCGGGTGTGCGGCTCGCCACGTTCTACGACATCGGCAGCGTGGGTGAAGATGCGTATGATTTTAATACGAGCGATTACAGTTCGAATTGGGGATTCGGAATCCGTCTGAATATTCCTCGCCTCGGGCCGCTGCGGATTGATTACGGCATCCCCATTAAACACGATGCGTTCAACAAGGGTTCAGGTCGCATTCAATTCAGCGTTGGATGGACACGCCCGTTCTGATCATGAATTTGCGAAACAACATCTCCCTCCGCGCCGCCGCATCCTGCGCCAAGGCGATTCATTGTATTTTGGCCATTACGCTGACGTTGGGTACGAGCGCGGCATCAGATCGGACGTCTTCGATGGGGAATCTCCCGATGAGTTTCGAGAGTAACGTCGGCCAGTTCGAGGGGGGATCACGGTTCGTCTCACGCGGCCCTGCTTATTACCTTTCGCTCTCGCCTGCGGAGGTGAACGTTATATTGCGGAAGGTAGAGAAGACTGCGCTTGCGGAAAACAATCTCCCTCGCACGATCAACTCGGCTGCAACGCGCGTGGATTACAGAAGCCTTCGCATCGAACTCCTCGGCGCAAACTCTGTCGCCACGATGTCTGGCGTGGGGGAGGTTTCAGTCCGCGCCAATTATTTCATCGGCAACGACGCTTCGAAATGGCGTACTGCAGTTCCCGCGTTTGATCGCGTGCGGGTCACGGATGTTTATCCCGGCATCAATCTCATCCATTACGGCAACCAAAATCATCTGGAATATGATTTCGAAATCGCGCCCGGAGTCAGCCCGGAGATCATCGCTATGAAATTTACTGGCGCGGACAAAATCGTTCTCAGTGCCGATGGTGAACTAGTCATGAGTTTGGGTGGCGAAGAGATTCGGCAGCCGAAGCCGCTGATCTATCAGATTGTGCGAGGCTCGCGGAAGAGGATCTCAGGCGGCTATGAGATGACCGATGCGACCACGGTGAAGTTCTCGTTGGGTGACTATGACCGCACGCTGCCACTGGTGATTGATCCTGTTGTGAGCTACTGCGTGCCGTATCGCGGCAATGCGGATGATATCGCGTGGGCTGTGGCTGTAGATAATACGACAGGTGACATTGTATTCGCTGGTGAAACGATGAGTAGCGATCTCGCCTTTGGTAATCCGTTTCAGACAAATCTTGCTGGTATTCTTGCCGGACACGGAGATGTGATGGTAACAAAGACAGGAAACTTGAGATCAACTGGGATCTATCGGACATACCTTGGTGGTTCGGCCTATGAAGCCGCATTTGGGCTCGCCTTGGACGCCGAGGGCAATGCTTTCATCACCGGCTACACAGGCTCGGCAAATTTCCCGACGCGCAATGCGATCCAAACAAACATAGCAGGCGTGGTGAGGTCGGGTGTGGGCGCGCCGCCGCTGGATTGCTTCATTGCCAAGATCGGCCCATTTGGGACAAACCTGATTTTTTCGACCTTCTTCGGCGGGACAAAGGACGATGTCGGCTTGGGGCTGTCGCTGGATGCCGCCACGAACATCTACGTCGCCGGCTACACGCTGTCGACAAACTTCCCCGTGGTGAACTTTACTGCAGTCACCAACCTAATCGGAACGAATGTGGTGATGGACACGAACAGTCCTGCGGGTGCTGAAGATGCTTTCGTAATCAAGCTCGCTGCGTCCGGGACGAACGTGATCTATTCGCGTTACATCGGCGGAGCAGGGAGGGATTATGCCACGGATGTGATCACGGGTTCATCTGGCGAGCCAGAAATAGTCGGCTACACCACGTCGAGTTTGTTTCCGACGACGACGAATGCCGTGCAACTCCTGTTTAATGGAACGACGAACTTCTCTTCTGCGTATGACGCGTTCGTGACCATTCTTGGTGCGACGAATTCCGCGATCAACTATTCCAGCTATCTCGGCGGAACAAACGATGACTTCGCATTTCGCGCTGCGACGGATGCTGCTAGCGCGATCTATGTGGCGGGTTCGACGCGCTCGGCGGATTTTCCAAGAACTTCCACCAATCTATATTCGTCCGTGATGACCAACACACTTTCACCCGACGCGTTCGTTTCAAAACTCAATCCGTCGCTCGCCAACTGGGATTACTCAGTCACTTTCGGTGGTTCAGCTAGTGATGAAGCGTGGGATGTGGCGGTGGATTCTGCGGGTAGAGCACATGTTGTCGGTGCTACGTCGTCGTTGGATTTTCCTACCAACTCAGCAATTGGGTTTTTACGCCGGACAAACTCCGGAGCTTCTGATGCGTTCATCGCCGAACTCAACAAGGATGGCTCAGCGTTGAACTATTCAGCGTATCTCGGCGGCACAGCCGATGACGCAGCGTACGGTGTGACCGTTGACTCAGGTGGCAATGTTTATGTGGTAGGGGTTGCTGGAGGAAGCACGTTCCCTTCAGAGCCGGTGTTTAACGGTGCTCCCTTTTCAGACAAAGAAGGATTCTTCCTCAAGATACTCGCCGACCCGACGTTGGCGATTTCTCTTGTTGGCACGAACGTCCAGCTGTCGTGGAATGGATTCGCCACAGAGTTCACGCTCGAATCCCGGACGAACCTCATTTCGACAAACACGTGGGCTGCGCTGACCAATTCTCCAGCCTCGCTGACGAACAATCACACTTTAGTCACAATCCCGGCCACTAACGCCGGCAGTTTCTTCCGCTTGAAGAAATAGTTCTTCTCGCAGCTGAACAATTCCTGTCATCACCTGTCTTAACTCACGTCAGCGCGCGCAATTTGATATTGGCGGGGCTGTCTGAATCTGTTTCCCTATGTTTATGACTAAATCGTTTCGCAAATTGATTTTGACCGTGACACTTGCCGTTTTGACCGCAGGTGCAGCGCAGGCGCAAGCCCGCATCGCCACCGTTGATCTCGGTGTGATTTTCAAGAAATACTACATGACGGACGAGGCCAAACAAGCCATCGCCGAAACGGAAAAGGATTTGAAGAAGGAGTTGGAAACGATGGACGAAGCACATAAGAAATTGATTGCGACGACCAAAAAGCTTGTTGAAGAATCCAACGATCAAGGCGTGTCCGACGAGGAGCGGAAGAAACGCAAAGCCGCGCTCGAACCCAAGTTGAAAGACCTCAAGGACAGCGAGACGGCGTTGAAGGACACCCTTGCTCGTAGTGAAGCTGATCTCAAACAGAAGACCGGGCGCATGATGGATAAAATCGTCGGGGACATCAAAAAGGCTATCGAGTCCAAAGCCAAGTCCGGGGGCTATTCGATGGTGATAGACAGCTCTGCCCGCGGCTCCAATCAGACGGAGATGTTGCTTTTCAATAGCGGCGAGAATGATCTGACGACAGCCGTTGTTGACATGCTCAACGCTGCTGCACCGGTTGATTCCAAGAAGAAGTGATTTCGGATGGAGCGCCGAGCATTGCTCAGCACTCCATCAGCTTTCGCTCAATCGTTTCACCGGTTCTTGGAACAGCATGCGGTGAGACTCTTTGAGGATGGCAGGAATCTTTTCTGCAAACGGACTCTGTGCCAACGCCGCCGCCAATTTCATTTCAGCCGTACGGCCAGCATTCTCTCCAGGAAACCAGTGATCCGCCTGACCGAGCAGGTTGTAACGCATCTTACCCCACGCTGTGAGATCAAGTGACTTTGCGTAAGTCCACAGTCGCAGGATTTCCGTGATGTTGATCTCGCCGGGCACGAAGTTGTAATCCGGCAACCCCTGCCACCAACGCGCGCACCAGTCTGGGCCCAGTGTCCGCAGCATCTCTTCGCGCAGCCGCTGCTCGATCGGCGCGATCGCTGCTGCTGGGTTGTCGTAATGTTTCAATGCTTCGATGTGCGCATCAAAATCCGAAGGTCTTGCCACACCGCAACTCAGGGTGTGAACCTGGGGACGCGCTAGACAAAAAAGATCGTTGAACGCCATCGGCGTCAGCGGCGCACAGAGATCAACCAACTTTTGTGGCGGCTCATAAAGTTTCCCCCCCTTGTCGTTCGGGCTGATGATGAACACGCCCATGTCCTTGGCTGTGGCAGCCTCGATGCAGGACCAGTTCAAGTCATTTACGAAATACCAATGCAAGTTCACGTAATCGAACTCGCCCGTGCGGATTGTGTCGTGGATGACCTGCGTGGTGGCGTGCGTGGTAAAACCGACGAAGCGACAACGCCCCTCGCGCTGCAACTGTCGCGCCGCATCCAGACATCCATCTTTTTTCACCGACCACTCCAGCAGCTCGCGATTGTTGATCCCGTGCAACGTCAGCAAGTCCACATGATCAAGCTTCAGGTATTTCATAGAGGTGTTGAAGACTTCGATGAATTTTGCGGCGGTGGCTTGCGGTGCCACTTTTGTTTGCACGATTATTTTTTCACGTCGCAATTTGGGCAGCACCCAACCGAGTTGCATCTCCGACGTGCCGTACCCGCGCGCGGTCTCGATGTGATTGATGCCGAGTTCAATCGAGCGATGGATGCACGCTTCCAGATTGGCCTGATTGGCTGGCGGGATTTCCGAAGGCGGTACGTCTTGCCACTTGTGCTGATAGCGCATCCCACCACAGGAGATGACCGGCATCTGCAAATCCGTGCGACCAAAGCGACGATATTTCATGCGTGAAGTATGGCAAAGCCGCCGAGCAGGGCAACGCGAAGATGCGCACGGCTTAAATTTGGCCCTCAATCAACTCTCGACAGGTGCCGATTCCGGGTTACGATTCATCCATCTTTTTGTGAAGACACTCAGACGTAACCTTCGGTCGAACGCGACTTTTCGCTTCATTCAACTCCTTAGCCTCGCGCTGGTAGCTATTCTTTCAGTCGGCGACGTTTCCGCGCGTCCGCAAAAACTCCGCGTCACCGATCCCGCGGCCGCGGCCGAACTCAAGGCCCATGGCGCGCGCGTAATCGCGGACTATGGCAGCTTCCAACTTTTAGAGATGGATGCGCCGTCGCCAAGTGCATTGCGGCAAAGCAAAGCCGAGTCTGCGGATGAATCCGACTTCATCGAACTGAACGCCGGTCATCTCGACACTCGCGCTGCGGAAATCGTAGCGATGCGGAAGACTGTCGGCGGCTTCGGTGGACGCAAGTTTCACCTCCTCCATTTCGTCGGTCCGATCAAACCTGAATGGCTTGCCGAGCTTGAAGCGACCGGCGTGAAGATAGTCCATTACATCCCGCAGAATGCCTACCTCGTTCACGGAGACGCCGCCGCACTGGCAAAACTGCAGAATTGGTCACGCACCGCCGCGTACGTGCAATGGGAAGGCGATTATGCCGACAGCTACAAGATCCATCCGCGCTCTCGCACGACTGATGCGAAGGGAAACACCGTCACACCGCCAACGGATTCTTTCACCGTGCAGCTCGTCGAGGATGCCGATGCGAATCCCATTACGCTCGCGTTGATCGACCAGATCAAGCTCGCGCCCGTGCAGCAGCAATTCAGCGCATTGAACTATCTCAACGTCATCGTCCGCATCACGCCGGGAGGACTTGCGGAACTTTCCGCTCGTCCTGATGTGGTTTCCATCCATCCTCACTTCGAGCGGCATCGTATGGACGAGCGGCAAGGACAGGTCATGGCGGGAAATCTCACGGGCAATTCACCTAGCGGGCCGGGTTATCTTTCATGGCTCGCGAGCAAAGGTTTCACACAAGCTCAGTTCATCGCGTCTGGCTTTGTCGTGGATGTGACAGACAGCGGTATTGACAATGGCTCGGCTGCGCCCGGCCATTTTGGTTTGTATCAAAACGGTGATCCCGGTCAAAACAGCCGTGTGGTTTACAATCGTCTCGAAGGCACGCCTAACGCCGGCAGCACACTGCAAGGTTGCGACGGTCACGGCAATTTGAATTCCCACATCATCGCTGGCTTCAACGCCATGTCCACATCACCACACTTGGATTCCTCCGGCTTCCACTATGGCCTCGGCATCTGCCCGTTCGTGAAGGTCGGTTCGTCAGTGATCTTTGATACTGATAATTTCACTTCACCGAACTACAATAATCTCCAGTCGCGCGCCTATCGAGACGGCGCACGCGTGAGCAACAACAGTTGGGGAGCGGACACCGCCGGTGCTTACGACGTTGATGCGCAGAACTACGATGCACTAGTCCGCGACGCACAGCCCAGCGGATCTTCCGTTCCAAATCTAGGCAATCAGCAGATGGTCATCTGTTTTGCGGCTGGCAACGCAGGGCCGAACGCCACAACCGTAGGCTCACCCGGCACGGCGAAAAATGTGATCGTAGTCGGCGCGGCGGAGAATGTTCACTCGCACTCCACGGCCAATGGCGGCAACAGCGCTACCGGCAGCGACGGTTGCAGCACATTGGACACAGAGGCGAACAGCGCGGCGGACATCGCGAGCTTTTCCAGTCGCGGCCCGTGCGCGGACGGACGCCAGAAGCCCGACCTCGTCGCGCCCGGCACACACATCACTGGCGGCGTGGGGCAGAGCGTGTTGACCACGAACGGAACTGGCTCGGCGATTTCCTGTTTCAAAGCCACAGGCGTTTGCGGGTTGCCCGGTGGAGGAACGGTGGGCAACGCGAATAATTTCTTCCCGCTCGGCCAGCAGTTTTATTCCACATCATCTGGCACGAGCCACTCCACCCCTGGCGTGGTGGGCGCGTGCGCATTGTTGCTCCAGTATTTCATCAATGCCTCGCTCACACCGCCGAGTCCAGCGATGACGAAGGCATTTTTAGTCAACGCGGCTCGTTACATGACCGGCACAAGCGCGAACGACAATCTGCCATCACCTAATCAAGGAATGGGCAGCGTGAATCTCGGCACGGCTTTCGATGGCGTCGCACGCGTGCTGCGCGATCAGGTGGGCGCGGATAAATTCACTGCAACCGGCCAGGCACGCACGATCAATGGCACGATCGCCGACAACACAAAACCCTTTCGCGTTACGCTCGCGTGGACGGATGCGCCCGGCAACACCACCGGCAACTCCTATAACAACAATCTTGATCTCAGCGTCACAGTCGGCGGCAACACTTACAAAGGAAATGTTTTCAGCGGCGGCAACTCCGTCACAGGCGGCACGGCGGATCCGCGTAACAATCTCGAAAGTGTGTTCATCCCGGCTGGCGTGAGCGGCGCGTTTGTCGTCACGGTCACAGCGGCGAACATCGCCTCCGACGGCGTGCCGAACGAAGCCCCGACGCTCGATCAGGATTACGC
>Ga0114967_10001684_pt1 | contig 18584 bp, 13 predicted proteins | sample M_130628_MF_Meta_FD_92639 | JGI IMG/M metagenome (GOLD analysis project Ga0114967, IMG submission 92639) | Freshwater microbial communities from Lake Montjoie, Canada to study carbon cycling - M_130628_MF_MetaG | ecosystem: Environmental > Aquatic > Freshwater > Lake | place: Lake Montjoie... | reverse complement strand
CGCCGCTCAATCGAACAGTTTCCGATTGCATATTCTAAACTTCCAGACATTCCCAAAATGCTTAGTTCATCGTCATTTGCATTGAGTGAAATATGCCCCAAATGACCAGCCATTTGGCTCAATCCTTGATAAAGTTGACCGTTTATCATAATTCCACCTCCAACGCCCGTGCCAAGTGTGAGTAAAACCGCATGTTTATAACCTTGCATAATTCCGAACTTGGCTTCAGCCATGAGTGCGGCATGAGCATCGTTTAAGACAAGCGTTTTTGTGCCAAAATATTCTTCCCAAATAAAGTTTTCTAAACCAAATAATCGGTTTGGTAAATGAGCAATACTTTTATTATCAGCATTTGCCAAGCCAGGTGCCGAAAGTCCGATAAGTTGGATTGTTTCTGAGTGATAATCTTTTAAGAAATTGACCATTTCAAGTACATTTTCTCGCCATTTTCCATCAGCATCATCTTTAGTAGGAATATAATGTTGCTTCAAGATTTCTCCATCTTCACGCATTAAAACCCCCTTTACATTTGTGCCACCAAGGTCGATACCTATTGCTACTTTCATTTATAGAATTATTGATTTTACAAAAAAATATTATTAAGTTTAACTCTTTTAGGGTCATAGCTTAATTTCTCATTTTTGACCCTAAATTTTATTTAGGGCTATTCAAGTTTATCCACTTCGTGGTCGCTAAAATCAAACGACATTAAAGCTTTTACCATCATTCTTATTTCTACATTCTTAATTCTCAATTCTACATTAAAAATACTGCCCTTCCGAAACTTCCCAACCACCATCGACGTAAAGCGTTTGACCAGTGGCAAATTTTGAAGCATCTGACATAAAAAATATAGCAGCACCATCGAGGTCTTCTGGGCGACCATTTCTTCCACCATCAAGCGGCTGTTTGGTTTTAATAAAATTCAGGATAGTTTCGTCTTTACTGGCTCGTTCCGACATCGGGGTTTCGACCAAAGCGGGTGCTAAAAGATTGATTCTGATATTTTGAGAAGCATAATATGCCGCCAAAGACTTTGTAAAACCCACAACTGCCGATTTGGCAGCTGAATATGCATGAGTAACAAAATATTTTGGCGAAGGCGAAAAGCCCAAAACCGAACCAATATTTAGAATCGTACCTCCTTTTCCCAATTCCAAAAACTTCTGAACTGCAGCTTGGTTAGAAAGCATCAAACTCGTGAGGTTCAATTCAAAAGTCTTATTCCAGCCCTCAAGCGTAAGTTCGTGCAGCGGACCGTCACCAAACTTACGTCCGCTCCCACCAGCTACGTGATAAAGTCCATCAAAGCTGCCAAACTCGCTGATGCACAACTCAATAGCATTTTTTGCCGTACTTTCATTGGTGGCGTCAGCGGCAATTGATCGGCCATTTTTACCCAAAACTAATTCGGCCGATAAACAACTTTCAGGCTTACGCCCAACCACAACAATCTTGGCTCCTTCACGCACAAATGCTTTCGCTGCCGAAAATCCCAATCCAGTAGTTCCGCCTATGATTACGATTGATTTATCTTTCAACATCTGCAAATAAAGTATTATTAAAATCCATATAAACATACATCATACAAATAACTAATAGAATAATTATAAAATCCACTCGAAAATATTATTTTTACGATACTATTTTGATTTTATGCTCAAAAAACCACTTTTACAAAAATTACCGCTTACGTTCGGCTCATCCTTTCTAATTGACCGCTTCGAAAGTCCATATTTCGATACTCCTTGGCATTATCATGAAGAAATTGAGATCGTGCTTTGTGACGGAGGTTACGGAAAAAAATTTGTGGGAAATCACGTTTCTGACTATGCAGAAGGTGATTTAGCGATTTTAGGCAGTAATTTGCCTCATTGGTATCGTGCCGATGATGCTTGCTATCAGCATCAAAAGCCCGCTTCGATTGTGATTCATTTCTTAAATGATTGTTTTGGGAAAGATTTTTTTGAAGCTGAAGAAATGACCGAAATAAAATATTTTCTAAAAACAGCTAACTTGGGAATCGAATTTTACGGACAAACTAGGACAAAAATTCAAGAAAAAATACAATGTTTATTGAAGGCAGATAAGGTAGCTCGAATGTTGGGTTTGATAGAAATCCTACACCTAATGTCTGTCACAAAAGAGTACCGATTTTTATCAGAAAATGCCATTGTGGGTGTCAGTAAAAAAGATTCTGAACGCATGAACGAAGTATTTAATTATGTGCTTAAAAACTTCAAAAACGATATTAATTTGAGTGAAATAGCTAACAAAACTCGATTTTCGGAAGCCGCTTTTTGTCGATATTTCAAACTTCGTACTCAAAAAACATTTGTTGAGTTTGTCAACGAAATCCGTATCGAATATGCCTGTAAATTATTGGCCGAAAACGACCTTAATATTTTGGAAATATGCTACGAATCAGGCTTCAAAAACCTATCTAATTTTAATCGACAATTTAGGAGATACACCAAAAATAACCCTAAAACTTATCGCAAAAAAATGGAAAAATAAACCAATATCATATTTGACATTTTTTTGGGTTCAAGAAATAATATCTGAGGCAGACACAACATTTTTGTAAAAAAAACGTCATTCTAGTAAATGACATTTTTTTTTCTTCTATATTTAAACCATATTTGCTAATAATTATGTCTTTAACATTGTCAATTAAGCTAACAAACATATTCGCATGAAAAAAATTGCCATTCTTGTTATATCTTTAGTCTCTATTGCTGTTTCTTCTTGCAAAGAGCAAGTTGTGCCTGTTTCTGAAAAAATTAAGAAAACTTGGACAGCCAACATCGTGAAAGAAGGAAGTGCTACGGTTTTCACAAAAGGTGCAGCATCTAACACAAAACCAGGTTATTCGTCGTTTACACTTAATCTACTAATTGCCCCTTCGGTTACATTAAAAGAAGCCGATGGCAATACTTTCACGGGTCAGTATGAATTAGTTAGCGACACAAAATTAGTATTGAAAAACCTTTCGCCAATTCCAACAGGCACGGGTGGTACTATCGAATTTACTATCAATTCTGTAACAGATACAGCATTGGATATTACTCGTACAACTACCAGTCAAAAAACAGGTGGAACTATCAATAATTATAGTTTAGTTACGCAATAAGAAATTATTACAATATTATACAAGAAAGGTGATCTGAAAAGTTCACCTTTTTTTGTGGAACGAGGTTGTACTTCGTTCATATAAAATTGAAGATTTTAGCATTTATTTAGCAAAAATTCTAAAATCTTCATCAATTTTGTATTATGGAGAGAACAGAACTAAATACACTTGGCGAATTCGGCTTAATCGACCGAATCAAATCAAAATTTACTAATAAAAACGTCGAAACTATTAAGGGCATTGGCGATGATGCTGCAGTTATCGACGTAGGCGATAAATATATGTTGGTCACGACCGATATTCTTTTTGAAGGCATTCACTTCGATCTTTCTTATACGCCATTGCGTCATTTGGGTTATAAAGCAGTAGCCGTAAACGTTTCTGATATTGCGGCAATGAATGGAATTGCCAAGCAGATAACAGTAACTATTGGCCTAAGCAATCGAATTTCGGTAGAAGCCATCGACGAACTTTATGAAGGAATAAAATTTGCTTGCGACAACTATAACGTTGACTTAATCGGTGGCGATACGAGTGCTTCAGCATCAGGCTTTGTGATTTCGATTACTGCCACAGGCTTTGTTGATAAAGATAAAATTGCTTACCGAAACGGAGCAAAACCTAACGATATTCTTTGTGTGACTGGCGATTTGGGAGCAGCTTATTTTGGGCTACAAACCTTAGAGCGAGAAAAACAAGTGTATTTGGCAAACCCAAATATGCAACCCGAACTCACCGAAAAGGAATACTTAGTGGGAAAACTTCTTAGACCTGAAGCTCGCACCGACATCATTCACGAACTTAACGAATTGGGCGTAGTTCCTTCTTCGATGATTGATATTTCTGATGGTTTAGCTTCCGAATTATTGCATATATGTACGCAGTCAGGCGTGGGTGCTATGGTTTTTGAAGATAAACTTCCGATTGAAGATTTTACGATGCTCGCAGCCACCGAATTTAATGTTAGTCCAATAACGGCAGCACTCAACGGCGGCGAAGATTATCAGCTTTTATTTACGGTAAAACAATCAGATTTTGATAAAATAAAAAACATGAGCGATGTTTTACCAATTGGCTATACGACTGAAGATAAAGCAGTTTTGCTCGCACTCAATAGCGGTGGCACTGCTACCATTAAAGCACAAGGTTGGAATCACATATAAAGTCTGACGGCACGTCTGACCAGCTCAAAAACTCCCAAAATTTCAATAACTTTCGGGAGTTTTGGCTTGTAATACCAACTCAATAAACCCGATTTTTGGCACATAACTAAACAAACTTAGCACAATTTTAATTTGCTACGAATTCAATATTTTTTCTCGCAAAAAATTGTTTAATTTGTATTAGTTTAAAAATTCAATCCTACTCAAAATGCAAAGACGTTCGGCAATAAAAAATATTGCCCTAACGATTGGTGGTACAATAGTGCTACCTTCGTGGGCAAACGCATGGAACAAAGAAGCTATTTCAAGCACTTCTTTAAATATTTCGGCATCGCAAGAAAACCTACTGGCAGAAATCGTCGCAACGATTATCCCCAAAACAGACACTCTCGGGGCAAAAGACCTCAATGTGCATCAGTTTACCATCAAAATGGTGGCTGATTGCTACGATAAAAAATCGCAGGAAACTTTCTCGAAAGGTTTTGATTTGATTGATGCTGCTGCAAAAAGAGATTTCTCAAAAACTTTCATTGAATGTGATGGCAAACAAAAATTAGATATTTTAAATAAAATGTCTAATTCGGAAAATAGCGATGAAAAAGGTTTTGTACGTTTAGTAAAAAATCTCACGATTCAAGGCTACCTCAACTCCGAATATGTAATGACCAAGCTACGAATTTTTGAATTTGCCCCAGCTCGCTATCACGGCTGCGTACCCGTAAAAAAATAATATTCAAAGGAAGACTTCGCTTAAATCGAAGTCTTCCTTAAAATCAACGATAAAAAATGTCAAACATAAATATAGATTCAGTAAAAGCACAAACCTTCGATGCTATCGTTATTGGCTCGGGAATTAGTGGCGGCTGGGCGGCTAAAGAACTGACTGGCAAAGGCTTACGCACACTCGTATTGGAGCGTGGACGTGAAGTAAAACACGTAACCGATTATCCAACTACAATGAAACAACCGTGGGAATTTGAACATCGTGGGCAAATCACCAAAGAATTGCGTGATGCCAACCCAATTATCAGCAAATGTTACGCTTTTTATGAAGGAACAGAGCAGTTTTTTGTGAAAGATGCCGAACATCCTTATGTACAGGAAAAACCTTTCGACTGGGTTCGTGGCTACCAAACGGGCGGCAAATCATTAATGTGGGCGAGACAAACTCAACGCTGGTCAGAATTTGATTTTGATGGTCCAGCTCGTGATGGTTTTGCCGTTGATTGGCCGATTCGCTACGCCGACCTTGCTCCGTGGTATAGTTATGTAGAGAAATTTGCGGGTATTTCTGGCAATAAAGATGGTTTGGCAAGTTTGCCCGACGGTGAATTTTTGCCACCTCACGAAATGAATTGTGTTGAAAAGCATTTTAGTCAAGAAGTAGCCAAAAACTATAAGGATCGTCACATCATTATGGGGCGAGCGGCTCACCTGACCCAACCAAAGCAAATCCACTTCGACCAAGGGCGTGGCACTTGTCAGAATCGCACTATTTGCGAGCGTGGCTGTCCGTATGGTGGATATTTCAGTAGCAACTCCTCTACCCTACCTTGGGCGGCTCGCACTGGAAAAATGACGCTTCGCCCACATTCGGTTGTTCATTCTATCATTTATGATGAAAAGAAGGCGGGGGCCGCCAACGGCAAAGCCTCGGGCGTTAGAGTAATTGATGCGAACACCAAAGAAATGATTGAATATTATGCCAAAATCATTTTTGTAAATGCCGCAGCTCTTAATTCTAATCTTATTTTGCTGAATTCTACTTCGAGTCGTTTCCCGAATGGACTTGGCAATAATAGCGGAGTATTGGGTAAATACGTGGCATTCAATAATTATCGTGCATCAATCAATGCAGAATATGAAGGATATTTAGATAACATGACGGATGGTCGTCGCCCGAATTCGCCTTATATTCCACGATTCCGAAATGTATTTAAGCAAGAAACCGACTTTTTGCGTGGTTATGCAGCAGGCTTTTCGGCTGGTCGCTATCAACGTGACGATAGAAGTGCTATGGGTGAAGACTTGAAAAAAGGTATTTTAAACCCATACTTGAATAATGTCTGGAATGTTGGCTCGCACATGATGGGCGAAACAATTCCGAAAGAAAGCAATTATGTAGCTTTAGATAAATCCTTGCTTGACCCTTGGGGAATTCCTCAATTAAAAATCTCGGTCGATTATGACAATAATGATGTAAAAATGACCAAAGATTATTTCGAGCAAATGAGCGAAATGTTTACGAAAGCTGGTTTTAAAAACATCAAAACCAACGATTCAAACCGTACACCAGGTCTAGATATTCATGAAATGGGTGGCGTAAGAATGGGTAAGGATCCTAAAACTTCAGTATTGAATAAGTGGAATGCTTTGCACGATTGTAAAAACGTTTTCGTAACCGATGGAGCATCAATGACATCAACTTCAACTCAAAATCCATCATTGACTTACATGGCAATGACCGCTCGTGCGGCAGATTACGCAGTGAAAGAAATGAAAAAAGGGAATTTGTAAAAGTAAAATCCGTCATTTTATAAAAAATATGACGGATTTTTTATTTTATATATTTTTCAATTTATTTTGAATTTACTATTTTTTTAATACTTTTAGAATATTATATTTTAGCTTTTCTATTAATTCCTCCCTAATTTTGAATTTTTAAATATTTGACCAGAGAAAATGCAAAAACTTATTTTTATAGACCGTGACGGTACAATTATAGATGAGCCAAAAACTGATTTTCAGATAGATTCGCTCGAAAAATTAGAATTTCTCCCAAAAGCACTTTCAAATCTTCGTAAAATTGCTGAAGAAACGGATTTTCAACTCATTATGGTGACAAACCAAGATGGACTCGGAACGGAATCCTTCCCTGAAGATACCTTTTGGCCTGCTCATAATAAGATGTTGAAAACTATGGAAAATGAAAATATTCATTTCTCAGACATTCATATCGACCGTAGTTTTCCGCAGGAAAACCTACCAACCCGTAAACCTGGAACGGCTTTATTAAATGAATATTTTGATGCAACTAAATACGATTTAGCGAACTCTTATGTACTTGGCGATAGAGCTACTGATGTACAATTGGCTGTAAATTTAGGTGCGAAAGCGATTTTTTTTACTGATGGATTGACCAATAGCTTAATCGAAGGCTTTACTGCTGAACAAAAAGAAACAACTAAATTAGTAACAAACGACTGGGACGAAATCTATGAGTTTTTGAAGCTTCCACAACGTATTGCGATTATTGAGCGAAATACGAAGGAAACAAAAATAAAAATTGAGTTAAATCTTGATGGAACTGGAAAATCTGAGATTCATACAGGACTAGGTTTTTTTGACCACATGCTCGACCAAGTAGCCAAACATTCGGGTGCTGACTTGAAGATTTTTGTAGAAGGCGATTTACATATTGATGAACATCACACTATCGAAGATACTGCTTTGGCACTCGGTGAAGCGTTTTTGAAGGCATTAGGAGATAAAAAAGGCACAAATCGCTATGGGTTCTTGTTACCAATGGACGAGGCTTTGGCTCAGGTTGCAATTGATTTTTCGGGTCGCCCTTGGTTGGTTTGGGATGCAAGTTTCAAACGTGAAAAAATCGGAGAAATGCCCACAGAAATGTTTTATCATTTCTTTAAATCATTTTCGGATACTTCAAAATGTAATCTGAATATCAAATGCGAAGGTGATAACGAGCACCACAAAATTGAAGCAATTTTCAAAGCTTTTGCAAAGTCTATCAAAATGGCAGTGAAGAGAAATTTGAATGAAATGAATTCACTTCCTAGTACGAAAGGGGTTCTCTGAATAGTAAAACCTGTAAGGTCTTTTCAGACCTTGCAGGTTTATCTCAAGATTTCATCCTATCCGGATTTTCACTTACAAAAGCAGACCAGCCTTTTTTCTTTGAGCCATTTCCTGTTAATGCCTTAGTTTTTCCGTGCATATAGTGGCAAACTGCTACACCCAAAGCATCGGTCGCATCCAAAAACTGGGTTTCTAATTTAGTTTTTAACAAATGTTCCAACATATACGCCACCTGTTCTTTTGTGGCGTTTCCATTTCCTGTGACCGATTGTTTTACTTTTTTTGGTAAGTATTCAACAATTGGTACTTCACGATTTAAAGCTGCGGCAATGGCAACTCCTTGAGCACGACCTAACTTGAGCATTGATTGCACGTTTACACCATAAAAAGGTGCTTCAATCGCCATTTCGTCGGGCAAGTATTCGATGATTAGTTGTGTGATTCGCTCAAATATTTTCTTTAACTTTATTTCGTGTGAAGTATATTTGTCAAGTTTTATAACACCATATTGGATAAGCGTTAAAGTACTTCCTTGTACGGAGATAATTCCGTAGCCCATCACACGTGTACCAGGGTCAACGCCTAAAATTATTTTATCTTGATTCATAGATGCAAATTAACTCAAAATTCTCAAATCTTATGTCAAGTCGGGTGCTGTGGTGGATAAAAACTGTCATTTTTTTAACAGTCGTTTTTCTGTTGTATCGGCTGATTCAATCAAAAATTACACATTTTGATGAGGTCGAAAAGAGTTTTAACACATTATTTTTATCAAAAAACATAATCTTACTTGTAATTATTTTCCTACTCACGCCAATAAATTGGGCATTTGAGGCATGGAAATGGCAAAAACTGGCCTCAAAAGTGGAAAAAATATCTTTTTGGGAAGCCTATAAAGGAGTTTTAATTGGACTTACTTTTTCAACTGCTACTCCGATGATGTTTGGTGATTACGCAGGAAAAGTGCTGATGCTCAAAACCGATAAACGTCTCCAAAGTATCGGGGCAATTTTACTCGGAAATAGCCTACAAATGTACGTATCTCTGCTTTTTGGCACAATTTCTTATCTTTTTTTTATAATTTTGGCAAATCCCAAACCTTTGTTTTTGCACATTTTCATTATTGCTATTTTAATAAGCAGTTTAATTTTTGGGATTTTTTTGAGCTTAAATTTATCAAATATAAGGGTATTTTTATCCAGAAATAAACTTTTCGAGTACCTAAAAAAGTATTTAGGGGTTTTGGAAAACTACACGCTTTTGGAATTAAAAAAGCTTTTCATAATTGCATCAAGTAGGTATATTATTTTTTCGATTCAGTTTGTACTGATGTTTAAAGTTTTTCAGGTAAATCTGCCAATTTATGTACTATTAGTCGGAGTTGGGATTATTTTCTTGACAAAAACACTTATTTCTATCCTCAACGCTTTGGGTGATTTGAGTATCAGAGAATTGACCTCTATTTACTATTTCGGTTTTTTTGGTGCGAATATTGCCGCTGTCTCGTCGGCAACATTTATGATTTGGTTGGTTAATGTTCTTTTTCCAATTCTTATCGGAAGTATTTTTATTTTACAACTAAAATTCACACCTAAAATCAAATAAAATGCTTATGATAAGCCTATTAATAATAACTGGAATATATTTTTTAGCAAATTTAAGTTTGATCGTTATTTGGCTTAAAAACCCAATTGATAGCTCTTTTTTAAAAGAAAATATCTTTGAAACTTTAAAAATATCAGTAATCATACCAGTCAGAAATGAAGCTGAAAATGTACTTTTTTTGCTGCAAGATTTAGAAAAACAAACTTATCCAAAACATAAATTTGAAGTAATCCTTGCAGATGATGATTCGACTGATGATACACTAAAAATCGTTCAAGAATTTCAAAAAAATACTAATATAAACCTCATTATCAGCCATTTACCTCCAAAAACCAATAATACTTCACCAAAAAAACGAGCTATTGATTCTTCTATAAATTTGGCTAGTGGACAACTTATCACAACAACCGATGGCGATTGTAGAGTTGGTGAAAAATGGCTCGAAAGTATTGCAAATTTCCAAGCACAAACTGGAGTATATTTGGTGAGTTGTGCGGTTACATTTTTTAAGGCAGAAAGGCACAAAGATTCAAATTCACAAAAGTATTATATTTTATTTCCAAATAACGATTCAATTTTCACCAACATTCACATCATCGAATTTGCGAGTTTGATTGGCTCAGGAGCTTGTGCGATGTTTATTAAGAAACCAAATATGTGTAATGGCAAATCTAACTTATTTAAAATCTGTATTTTATGAGGTAAATGGCTTTGTAGGAAACGAAGATTTAGCATCAGGTGATGATGAGTTTTTGATGCACAAAATTGCGGCAAAGTATCCTGATAAAGTAAGATTCCTGAAAAGTCAAGATACTATTGTCGAAACAAAGGCACACACAAATTGGCGTTCATTTTATAATCAACGTAAACGCTGGGCTAGCAAATGGAAACATTATAATAATTGGCAAACTACAGCTTTGGCGGTTTTTATCTTTTTAGCAAATTTAGTTATACCTTTAAGTTTTAGCTTTTGGCTCTTTGATTTTATTTCTACAAAAAACCTTTTTCTAATTCTTTCATTGAAATTTTCGGCAGAATTTATTTTTTTAAGCCTTATCATTAATTTTTTACGTAAAAAATCTCTAATTTGGTTGATTCCTTTCGTACAAATCATTTATCCTTTATATGTAGTCTTTTTTGGACTCGTGGCACAAAAACAAGGAGAATATGTATGGAAAGGGCGAAAACTCAAATAAACAATTATACTCAAAAGGCACAGGGTTGCAAAGGTTCATAGGCGACCGTTGCTCTGCACGAAATGCTGATAATGAGTCAATTAAATATCCATATTTTCGCAAATCATTTTTGATTAAGAATAAAACATCATCTAACCCTCAGAAAACAATGAAACATCTTTACACCCTACTTTTTTGCCTGCCTTTTTTATGCTTCGCCCAAGACAAAGCTGAAAAACGATTATTACAGAAAGCCGATAAAATCCATGCAAAAGCTTATACGGTCGATACACATGCCGATGCTCCTATTAATATGATGGATATAAAAGGCTTTGATGTGGGAGCAAAACACAACTATGCCGACGATGGCACTCAAATAGATTTTCCTCGCATGAAAGAAGGCGGTATGGATGCCATGTTTTTTGCGGTGTATTTGGGACAAGGCAAACGCACACCAGAAGCCAATGCCGAAGCGAAAGATAAAGCCTTAAAGATTTTTGATAAAATTCATGAAGCCGTAAAAAATAATGACGAAAAAGTAAGTTTAGTAACGACTGCCAAAGAAGGTTACGCCGCCCACAAACAAGGAAAATTAGGTGTATTTATAGGAATGGAAAACGGTTGGCCAGTTGGCACTGATTTATCGAATCTGAAATTATATTATGATTTAGGCTTACGCTATATCACGCTTGCTCACTCTTTTAATAATGATTTGAGCGATTCGTCAGGTGACCCACAAGGTGCAGAACATGGTGGAATAAGCAAACTTGGAGAAGCCTGTATTGCAGAAATGAATCGTTTGGGAATTGTGGTTGATGTATCGCACCTATCAGACTCGGCTTTCTATGATGTGATGCGTTTGAGCAAAGTGCCGGTTTTTGCCTCACATTCCTCTTGCCGTGCATTATGCGATGTAAAAAGAAACATGACCGATGACATGATAAAAACTTTAGCGTCAAAAGGTGGTGTTATTCAAATAAACTTCGTGGCAGATTTCTTGAAAAAACCTTCGGCAGAAGTAGCCATTTCTATAAAAACTATTAGAATGCAAGTACAGAAAGCCGATGCTACTCCTGAAGATAAGAAAAAACTCAATGCCGAACTCAGACAAATAAAGTATAAATACCCTGCCGATGTGCCAACCGTAAAAGACGTTGTTAATCATATTGACCATGTAGTAAAACTTGTAGGCATCGACCACGTAGGAATAGGCATGGACATGGACGGCGGCAGTGATGTAATAGGCGTTGAAGACGTAAGTAAAATAAAAAATGTAACAATTGAATTGCTCAGACGTGGTTACTCTGCAAAAGATATTAAAAAGATTTGGGGAGGCAATACGATGCGTGTTTTAGCTGATGCCGAAAAATTCTCAGAAAAATAATTTTATAACTTCTCAAAATCACCACATTTCCATAAATCTTTTCTACACAACGATTTTATTACACCTTTTCTACAAAATATAATATTGATTTTATCTTTATTCACAAAAACGTATCTACACAATCAATATAATCTTAAAAATTTGTATTTCGGCAACTATGTAAATATATATATTTTTTATGTAATTAATTCTTCATAAAACTAAAAATAAAAAAAAATAAATATATTTTGTTGTTTTCTAAAAAATATATATTATTGCAAAAATATAATACAATAATAATAAAGGAAGTTAATTATTTTGATTAAACCTATTAAATCCAAAAATCAAAAATACTTTTAATTGGAAAATCATTAAATTATTAAGAAACATTTGGAACAATAAAATACACTTGTTTTATCTACACAAAATTCACTGAAATAGGCATAAATAAGATAATAAATCTTACTTTAAAAAGTAATTATTATATGCAGTTAAAATTTTAATCAATTTTTTTTTATCCTTAACTTAATCAAAACTATGAAACAAAACTACTTTGTTTCCCTCAAGGGGGCTCTGTTTTGCGGCTTGTTATGGCTCATGTCCATAACTGCTTTCGCACAAAAATCCGTAAGTGGTAAAGTAAGTGACACAAAAGGAGATGTTGTACCAGGTGTAAGCATTATACTTAAAGGTACATCATCTGGCACAATCAGTGATGCAAATGGAGGCTTCAAAATCAATGTTCCAAACACAGGCGGAACTTTAGTATTTAGCTCAATCGGTTACAAAACTCAAGAAGTAAATGTAGGAAGCCAAAGCAACATTAACGTTAGTTTAGAAGACGATTTAAACTCGCTTGATGAAATAATCGTAACTGGCTACACCACGGAAAAGAAGAAGGATATCATCGGTTCAGTATCAGTGGTAAATACTAAAACCACACTTCAACAGCCAAGCTCAAACCTAGCCAATATGTTACAAGGAAGAGCAGCTGGTGTTACAGTAAGTGGTACTGGGGCTCCTGGTGCTGCTGCAAAAGTGCGTATCAGAGGTTTTACTTCATTCGGAAATAATGACCCATTATACGTAATTGATGGTGTACCAACCGACAATGCCAATGCACTAAACCCGCAAGATATTGAGTCTGTTCAAGTGCTAAAAGACCCAGTTTCAGCTTCAATCTATGGTTCACGTGCGGCCAATGGTGTAATTGTTGTAACAACTAAGCAAGGAAAAGAAGGTAAAACGGATATTTCTTACGATGGGTATTATGGTACGCAAAACATTCCAGATAGATCGTATCCAAAAATGTTGAATACTGCTGAATATTACTCCTTTTTACAGAAATCATTTGAAGGGGCGGGTATTCCATTCAGAAGTTCAATATTTCAAAATGGAGTTCCAAGATATTTAGTAACTAGCATGAATGTTAGGAATACGCCTTCCGATGGTACAGGTCCAGATGTTTCAAAATACGTCTATGATCCATTAGTAGCAGATGGAACTTATCAAGTTCTTGAAACAAGCCCTGGCACGGATTGGTTTAGAGAGATTGTTGAACCAAATGCAGGAGTTCAAAGTCACCAAATTTCAGCTACTGGTGGAACAGAGAAAGGTAGTTACTCAATGGGATTGAATTACTTTGGAAGCGAAGGGGTTTTTAAACAATCCAATTTAGAAAGATATACGTTAAGAGCTAATACTAGATTTAAACCTAGGAAATGGCTAACAGTTGGAGAAAATTTCCAATTAGCTTTTGTAAGGCAAAAAGGTGCTAATGGAAACCCTTTTGATTTAGGAGGTGGTTTAGACTTTTCGGGAGAAGGTGGTCCATGGGCTCAAGCCTACAGAATGGTTCCATATTTGCCAGTTAGAGATGTTAATGGAAATTGGTCAGGTAGTGGAGTTGGAGAGTCTGGAAATGGGACTAATCCAATTGCACAATTAGACAGAGGCCAATATAATAGGTACAATGGATTTAACTTTTTTGGAAATGCATTTGTTCAGATAGAAGTAATGAAAGATTTGTTTGCTTCAAGTTCATTTGGAATTGACCAAAGATTTGGTAACGGAAGTAATTTTACTTATATAACACCTGAGAGAGCGGAAAAAATCAAAAATAATGGTTTTTCTGAGTATTATTTTAATGGTGGTTCATGGACTTGGACTAATAGTTTGCAATATAAAAAAGATTTTAACGATAATCATTCTTTAAAAATATTTGCAGCTACCGAGTCTATTTTCGAGCAGTTTAGAAGTATAAGTGCAAACCGAACTGATTATGATTTCAATGACCCATTGTTTTGGTCATTAAATACAGGTAAAAACTTACCACAAAACAGTGGTTCTCCGGGAACACCACGTACCCTTGCATCTTACATGGGTAAAGCAGAATACCAATTAATGGAGAAATACTTATTTAGTGCAACTGTTCGTCGTGATGCTTCATCAGTTTTTGGTGCTGATAATCGAGTAGGTATTTTCCCAGCGTTTGGATTAGGCTGGAGAATTTCAAGTGAAAGCTTCATGAAATCAATTCCTGCCATAAACGACTTAAAATTACGTGGAGGATGGGGTCAGATGGGTAGCCAACGAAACGTAGGGTCAACAAATGCTTACTCTTTCTTTGGTGCAAGCATTGGAGCAACAGCTTACGATATTACGGGAAACAATGGAGCACCACAAATTGGCTATCGCCCAGACCGTGTTGGAAACCCAAGCACCAAATGGGAAGCTGCTGAAATGGTAAATATTGGTGTCGATGGTAGTATGTGGAACGGAAAGTTAGATTTCTCCTTGGAATATTTTAACAATACTACAAAAGATTTGTTAGTCAGTCGTCAACGTAATGGTTTGGAGCCAAACGTTGGTCAACCACAAATCAACGTAGGAACAATGGTAAACAAAGGATTTGATGCTTCAGTCGGTACGAGAGGACAAATTACAAAAGACCTCAAATTTGATTTAGGATTTACATTTACAAGCTACAAAAATGAAGCTGTAAAGATTGATGCCGAAGGTACTTCATCGATTTTATTTGGAGCAGGACGATTAGGTAATGTTCAAAAAATTGAAGCTGGTAAACCACTTTCTTCATTTTGGGGTTGGATAAATGACGGCATCTTCCAAACACAAGCAGAAGTAGATAATCATGCCAAAATGGCTTACAAAAGAGTTGGTTCATGGAAAATTAGAGATGTTAGTGGCCCAGAAGGCAAGCCAGATGGCGTAATTGATGGTAATGACCAAACTTATATTGGTAATCCAATTCCTAAATTCCAAATGGGTACTGACCTTACTTTAAAGTATAAGAATTTTGATTTTCAAACTTTCTTATTTTGGAACTATGGCAACGACCTCTATAATTATACCAAATGGTGGACACACTTGAGAGGTTTCGTGGGCGGAGCGAGCAAAGATGTACTTTATGATTCATGGACACCACAAAATACTGGAGCATCTTTACCAATTCTTAATACAAACGATAATTTTTCTGGGGTAATTTCAAATAGCTACTACGTAGAAAAAGGTTCATTCTTAAGAGCAAGACAAATGCAAGTAGGTTTTACTTTCCCATCAGCAATGGCTAAAAAAGTAGGTGTGAGCCGTGCTAGAGTATATCTACAAGCACAAAATGTATTTACAATTACTAATTATTCTGGTCCAGACCCAGACATTGGTATTCAAGGTGGTAGTGACTTACAAATGGGCGTTGACCAGTTTAGAACTCCTGCTCCTCGTACAATAATTTTTGGATTAAACTTTGGATTTTAATTTAATAAACTTAAAAATTAAATAAACCTTATGAAAAATAATTTTAAAATATTCTTTGCTACTACTGCCTTAATATTGGTATTCGTGGCATCTTGCAAGGAAGAGTTTTTAGATAGAAAACCCTTAGGGGCAATTTCTGAAGATGCCCTCGCCAATAAAGCGGGTGTTGAAGGTTCGCTAATCGTGGCTTACCGCACTTTAGGCGGAAGTAATATTGCAGCATGGTACACCAGTCCGATGAACTGGGTTTGGGGTGGCATACGTTCTGACGATGCATATAAAGGAACTGAAGCATCTGACCAAGGTTCAGAGTTAAATCCTGTAGAGCGTTTTGAGGTTTTACCAAATAGCCCTTCGGTATCAAGCAAGTGGAGAGCTGCTTATGACGGTGTTGGTATGGCAAACGTAGTTTTACGTTTATTGGAAAAAACAAAAGATGTAACAGAAACTGACCGCAAACGAATTATTGCCGAAACAAGATTCTTGAGAGGTTTTCATCATTTTGAAGCAAAAAGAAATTTTAATAATGTACCCTACATTGATGAAAAAGTTCAGACTACTTCAGAATACAAAGCAATCACTAATGCTGCAAGCATTTGGCCACAAATTGAGGCTGACTTGAAGTTTGCTTATGAAAATTTACCTAGTGTGCAAGCACAAAAAGGAAGAGTTAATAAGTGGTCGGCAGGTGCTCTTTATGGTAAAGCGTTGATTTATCAAAATAAGTTTGCAGAAGCAAAAGCAGTATTTGATCAAGTTATAGCTAATGGAACTACAAATACGGGGGAAAAATATGGTCTGATTAGTGATTTTAAAAATGTTTTTCGTGGCGAATTTGAAAATAGTAAAGAAATTTTATTTTCAGTTCAGTACACAGTGGGTGATGGTACTGGCGGAGCAAACAGTAACAAAGATGCAGAATTAACTAACCCTCACAATGATGGCCCAGTAGGTTGTTGCGGGTTTTATCAGCCTTCACAAACCTTAGTAAATGCTTTCAAGACTGACAAAGGCTTGCCACTTTTTGATACGTACAATAATGTAAATATAAAAAATCACGAATCTAATCCAGCTGATTTTGTAGATAAAAGCGAATTAGATCCACGCCTTGATTATACCGTTGGTCGTGTGGGTATTCCTTACAAAGACTATGGCTTAGCACAACCATCATGGATTCGTAACTTAGCGAATGGTGGACCTTGGATGCCAAATAAACATATTCAATGGAAAGATGAAGTGGGTGCGTATTTTGTTTCAGGTGGTTGGGGCCAAGGCCAGTTGGGTAAAAACCAAATTATTATACGCTATGCTGACTTAATTTTGATGGCGGCCGAGTGTGAAGTTGAAGTTGGAAGCCTTACAAAAGCCCAAGAATATGTTAATTTAGTTCGTGACCGTGCCGCTAAATCAACAATGGTAATGGCTGCAGGTAAACCTGCTGCTAACTACAAAATTAGCACTTATACTGGCACTTGGACTGATAAAGCTGTAGCTCGTACGGCAGTTAGATTTGAGCGTCAATTAGAATTAGCTATGGAAGGGCACCGTTTTTATGATATGGTTCGTTGGGGAATTGCCGAACAAGTTAGAAATGCTTTTAACGCAAAAGAATCAAAAATCAGAACACACTTGTCAGGTTCAACCTTCAGGAAAGGTAAAGATGAATATTTGCCAATTCCTGAAAATGTAATTCAACAAAGTGCGGTTAATGGAAAGCCAAATTTAATTCAAAACCCTGGCTATTGATGGTTAAGAATTAATACCTTTAACTCATAATGGGGAATAAAATACTAAAAACGTCATGTGGAATTTATTTCTACATGACGTTTTTAGTTTATCTTTGTTTCTATAAGCCTTAACATATTTCAATGCAAAAAACGCTGTTTATTTCGCTATTTTATTGAGTCTATCTATTTTTTCGTGTAAAGAAAAAAACACTATTTACTTAACTCAAATCCCCTACCAGACGTTCAGTTGGCCAAGGAAAACCTACTTTTTGCCGATATTTCTGATAAACTCAATGTCAATTATATACACGAAGAAGAAGATTATATTGACTTCAACGTTCAGAAACTTATTCCACATAAATTTTCACAATTTGGGCCTGGACTTGCAGTCGGAGATGTAAATGGCGATGGCATTGAAGATGTTTTTGTGGGTGGCTCAAACAACCACAAAGGTAAATTTCTGATTCAAGGCAAAGATGGAAAATTTTCAAAACAAGATTTACTTTCGGGTAAAGACGGAAAAGAAAAAATAACCGAAGATATGGGAACACTTCTCTTCGATGCCGATGCCGATGGCGATTTAGATTTATATATTGTTAGTGGAGGTTCTGAATTTCAAGTTGGTTCACCTTCTCTGCAAGACCAATTTTATTTGAATAACGGAAAAGGACATTTTCAATTAGCAGTTGATGCTTTACCAAAATTTTTAATAAGCGGCTCTTGTGTTAAAGCCGCAGACTATGACCACGATGGCGATTTAGATCTATTCGTAGGCGGCCGAGTTGTGCCTTCGGCTTATCCGAAGCCGGTAAGTAGTTTTATATT
>Ga0114967_10001683_pt1 | contig 18601 bp, 17 predicted proteins | sample M_130628_MF_Meta_FD_92639 | JGI IMG/M metagenome (GOLD analysis project Ga0114967, IMG submission 92639) | Freshwater microbial communities from Lake Montjoie, Canada to study carbon cycling - M_130628_MF_MetaG | ecosystem: Environmental > Aquatic > Freshwater > Lake | place: Lake Montjoie... | reverse complement strand
CCAAATTGACAACCTAACTTAATAGGTAGAGTAATATAGTTAATGGAATATTGAGAACTATTTCTAAACATAATAAGATAAAACACTTTGATAATACAATTAAACGGAGTCTTTTGGTTTGTTATCTAAAAGCATCAGTCCCCTTCAAAAATATAATCATATGGAGAGCTATAATTTAACGAATTGCATCGATAACCTTTTTGCTTGTAGTTTGTCCCTGTTTCAAAAAAATTACCTTTATTATCTTTTCCTTCTGTTTCTGAAAAACTGAATACCAAAGGCAACAAATACAAATAATGCTAGGATAGAAAAAATATAATTCATCATTTAAAATAATTGATTACACGAAGGTAAATAAAATTCTATTTTAGTTTGTCATTTTTTAAATGTCTTGTTGCATCACGCATATTTTTTTTCTCAAAATTTTTCTGCATGGCTTCTGTTAGGTTTACATCGCATTGATTAGCCAATGCACTAAGCACCCATAGAATATCTGCCATTTCATCAGCAATATTTTTCTGAGAGTCTGTTTCTTTGCTACTTTGCTCGCCATATTTTCGTACCATTAGCCTGCTCAATTCTCCTACTTCTTCCATCAATATTCCTAAATTAGTTAATGGATTAAAATAGCGAACCCCAATACTAGTAATCCATGTGTGCACATCTGCTTGTAATTTTTCTAGTTCCACAATCAATTTTATTTATATGTAAATGTAAAATATTTTGTATGACATTCCGTAGAATGAATGGTAAAAATTGCAACTAATTCTATTAATAAAATGTTTGGTAATATTTGCTTTGTATGATTGGATGCCTATTAGGCAAAAAGCTGTGGTAAAAGGTTTTCCATTATGCCTGCCTTTACATATTGGGCTATTGGATAGTGGTAGTATTTTTTTTGCATCAATGTTTATTTATCAATTCGTTATTGAAACTATTATTTAGTTGCATGCAATTTTAAGTATTGGTTTAATTGTAAAATTGCATTCTTTTTTCTTTCATCATTTTTCCCTTTAATTATTGCAAATGGCATTTTTGATTTTTCTAATTCTTGTTGATAAAGCTGCATTAAATATCTTCTTTGTTGTAAGTCTGGTGCTTCTCTTAATGCATCATACTCCCAAGGCAAATCTATATCCATCAATAAGTAAAAATCGTATTGCTGCTGCTTTATTAATTGTAAAATTTCTTGATTGCAATTGCCATATTTTACCTCACTCCATATTTTTAATACAATAGCATCAGTATCACATATCAATATTTTATTTGCTTGTTGTATGAATTTATTTTCTGAAGTAATTTGCCCTTTTGCAATTTTCAATAAATCTTCCTGCACATACTTGCCATTTTGGTTTTCTAAATATTGTCTCGCAAATTCTGGTACAAATACAGTGTTAAAATATGCTGCTAAGTAAGCACTCATTTGGCTTTTGCCAGTGCTTTCAGGCCCTGTAACCACTATTTTTTTTATAGTACTCAAAACGTAACTGCTTTATAAATTTTATTTGTTTTTTTATTTTGTTGCAAATATGCTGTAACTCTTTTGCTCAGATACGCAGAGCCAATACCAAGCACTGCTCCTGCAAATACATCACTTGGATAATGCACACCTTCGTGCATTCTGCTATATCCCATCAATCCTGCATACGCAAAACTAGGTGCAATGATAAACCATTTTGGATAGCACATACTTAAAGATGTAGCAGTATTAAAAGCACTGCTTGTATGACCACTTGGAAAGCTATATCTAGTTCTATTTTCTAGCGGTGTAAGAAAAGGATAGGTAACTGCTGGTCTTGGTCTATCCATACTTTTTTTTAATGCATAAGTAAATGCTCCATTTATACCAGCATTAATAGCCATATTTATTCCATTGGTCTGCATTTTTTTATCTTTTTTAAAAATGCCAATTGTGTAAATTAAAATTGGGGTTCCAGCATAGGTGTAGGTGACAGTATTACTATAATGAATAAAAAAATTATCCAAATTAGTATTGCGATTTAGGTTGGTTTGCTTTAATACATCGATATCAAAATTTTGTGCCATGCAACTATGTGTTGCAAGCAGCATCAATTGTATAAGGAAAAAGTACTTTTTCATTGTTACAAATGTAAATGCATTTGATAGAAACAGTAATTATTTATTGTGTAATAATTTTTTCCATTTTATAAAACCAATGATTGCTATGACAAATAATATCATAGTCAGTAAACTGGTTAGCACATATCCTTTTTGGTATTGCAATGGGATAGCCAATAAATTACTAATATTTAGCACTAGCCAATTTTCTAATTTTCTTTTGGCTAATAAATAAGAACCGCTCCACGCAAAAGCAGCCACAGTGCTATCCCATATTGGAACTGTACTACTTGTGTAATTTTTTAAAATAATGTAAGAAATGCTAAAACTAGCAATTGTAATTGCAATAGTTATTATCCATTCTTGATTAGAAGCTTTTTGGATATTGCTACTTGTTTCATTTTTTTTAATCAACCAAAAGTAAATACCAACAATACTTATAATAGCGTAATAAATATTTAAGCTAGCCTCTGCAAATAGACCGCCTTTATAAAATAGATAGATATAAATAATTACACTAATTAACCCAAAAATAAAATTAGAAACATAATTGTATACAGCAAATATTACTTGTGCTAGTGCAAATACAACAGCAATCCATTCTAATGCAGTAGTATTTTGCAATTGTTGTAATATTGTTTGCATGAATATTTTTCTTTTTGCAATCTACAATTTTATTTCATCGCCATGCGTGTCATGTAATGTGTATTGTATCAATTCGTAATTCGCTTCTTCTATAACTTTAATTTTTACACCAAATTTTTTGTTCCATTTTTTATTGATGTTGTCCTTAAACAACCCAATGGTGCGTAATAAATGCGAAGCTAAGATTGGATGAACATGTAGCTCTAAATTTTGTTTTACATTTTTTACGATGTAATCAATTTTATTTTCAATATCATCTGTAATTAATTCGCTACTTCTTACAGTGCCAGTACCATGGCAACTTGGGCAAGTTTCGCCAGTATTGATTTCTATTTCGGGGCGCAATCTTTGGCGGGTAATTTGCAACAAACCAAATTTGGATATGGGTAAAATTGTATGCCTGGCTCTATCATTACTCATAGCCAATTCCATTTCATTAAACACTACTTTTCTGTTATCCAGATTTTTCATGTCTATAAAGTCTACCACAATAATGCCTCCTAAATCTCTTAATCTTATTTGTCTAGCCAATTCTTTGGCTGCTACAATATTTGTTTGCAATCCATTATCTTCTTGGCTATCGCTACCAAATTTGTGTCCGCTATTTACATCTACCACATGTAATGCTTCAGTGCGTTCTATAATTAAATAGCCACCATTGCCTAGCATGATTGTTTTGCCAAAGCTTGCTTTTACTTGCTTATTGATGCCATACTGATCAAAAATATGTAATCCGTTTTTATATATGCTTACAATTTTTTCTTTTTCAGGAGCTATTCTGCTCAGGTATTGCTTGGTTTCTTCTACAATATTTTCGTCGTTAGCTACTATGCTATTAAAGTCGTCGTTTAATAAATCTCTTAATATGCTAGTAGTTTTACTTTTTTCTGCTAAAATTTTCGTAGGCGGCGTTGCATCTTTTAAATTGAGTTGAATATTTTTCCAACTAGCTACAAGGTCTAACAAATCTTTATGTAATTCTGCTGTGCTTTGCCCTTCCGCAGCTGTACGCACTATTACGCCAAAATTTTTTGGTTTTATACTTTCTATTATGCGTTGCAATCTTTTACGCTCATCATTGCTAGCTATTTTGCGGCTTACGCTTACAAAGTCGCCAAATGGTGTTAGTACAATAAATCTACCAGGAAGGCTAATTTCACAGCTAATTCTAGGACCTTTACTACTAATTGGTTCTTTTTGAATTTGAACTAAAATATTAGGTTTGCCAGTAATTACATCCGTAATTTTTCCACCTTTGATAATTTCTGGTTGAATCTCAAAATTATTAAAATCTACAGAACCATCTGTGGCTGCAATACTATCTTCGGTAAATTTTAAAACACTTTTAAAAGTTGGGCTTAAATCGGAGTAATGTAAAAAGGCATCTTTGGCATGGCCAATATCTACAAAAACAGCGTTTAAGCCTACCATTACTTTTTTTATTTTTCCAAGGTAAAGGTCACCAACTGTGTAGTTGGTATTACTATTATCGTAGTGAAGTTCTACAAGATGTTTATCTTCTAGTAATGCGATTTCTACACCATTACCAGATGCGTTGATGATTAATTCTTTATTCACAACAAATGAGTTTCGAAATCAATCAATCGAGTAAGCTGTGCGTATGCTAAAATATCACATGTAGCTAAATTGTAATTTATTAATATTTTGATAGAAAATATAATAAGATAAAATACAATATACCCAACAACTAGCAGATTGCTAGCTGTTAGGTAGTTTTTTTTGCAAATGCAGTCTTAAGTAATCTAAAAGAAACTATTTGTTCTTTTTCTTATGACGATTTTTCTTCAAACGTTTTTTGCGTTTGTGTGTTGCAATTTTGTGACGTTTACGTTTTTTTCCGCAAGGCATAAATCAATTAATTTTTCGTGTTTAAAAATTTTTAAAATGTTTTTATGTAGTCGTCAATTTCCTTAGTGAAATTAGGGTTATTGACTATTTTTTTGCATTCATTAAATAGTTCTTTCGCTTTAGCTGTATTGCCTTGGCCTTTATAAGATTCTGCTAAAAAGTACATGGCTTCTGTATTTTTAGGATGTGCAATCAGCAATTTTTCTAATCTTGTGATCGCTTTATCAAATTGTCCACTTTGTACTGCAAGTCTGCCAAGTGTTATTCCAGCGGCTAAATTACTAGGGTCTGCTTGTGCTACTTCTCTAAGCATTAGTACTCCTTTCATTGTTTCGCCAGTACCATCTGTATAGCTTTGCGCTAGTTTTACTTTAGCGGCTATATTGCTACTATTTATAGCAACTGCTTTTTCTAAAAGTTCTGCTGCTTGTGCTGCCTGCCATACTTTCAAGGCTGTATCTTGCTCTATTGTGTAAAGATCTATAAAATATTGGGATGCAAATGTGAGACTTTTTTCTGTATTTTCCAACTTTGCTAGGTCTGCTTTATATTTTGCACTCATTGTACCTTGTTTTGCCTCTGCCCAAAGATCACTTAGGGCTGTTAGGCTCGCTACATCCGTTTTGCCGTCTAAAGCCCTGATGGCTGTAACTTTAGCACTATCCAATTTTGTAAAAGCATTCATTTTAATTTGCTCAAAATCTAGCTTTCTTTGCATTGGTCTACCAGTCATATTTTGTTCAGCAGTTTTTGCAGGTGGCACTGGATTGCCCCAATAATAAAGGCTAAACAATAAAATTGCTGCACCTATAACTAATATTATTTGAGGTTTTTTCATCTAGCAAATGTAAATATTAAAATAAGGAATGCAAGATGATTATTGCTTTGGCAAAAGATATAAAAAAAGACCTTATCATTAAATAAAGTCTTTTTTTTAAGGGTAGAATTATTGATTATGCATCAATTTCTGTTTCTTCAATATTACTTTTAATATTTTCTGGCTTTAAATGTTTTAATTCTGCCGTAAACTCTTTGCTTGGTTTAAATGCTGGTATATAATGCTCTGGAATATGCACAGATAAATTCTTTTTTATATTTCTACCAATTTTAGCAGCGCGTTTTTTAACTAAATAAGTACCAAAACCTCTAATATAAATATTCTCACCTTGTGACATAGTAGTTTTTATTTCTTTAAAAAAACTTTCGATTGTTACTAAAACATCTACTTTTGGAACACCCGTTTTGTCTGCAATTCTGTTGATTAAATCAGCTTTTCTCATTTTTTTTCTTTTCTTTTTTTTGTTAAGTTTATCAATTACATTTGATGTGTTTATTAAAAAAAATAATCATGCCAAATATTGAATATCAGATAGTTAAAAAATAAATCAAATTTATTGATATAAATATCCAAAAACGCAAAATTAATGTAAAGTATAATTAATAAATTAAATATATATTTGGTTATAAAACTAAATTATATCAATTCAATCACTATAAATTAACAAAGTCAGTAAAGTTGAGCTTACCTAATACTCATTCAAAGTCATTGATTCAGTGGCATTTAGCGGAAAATTGTAGAGATTTGCCATGGAAGTCAGAAAAAGACCCATATAAAATTTGGTTAAGTGAAATATTATTACAACAGACTAAGGCTGAGGCCGTTGTGCCATATTACAACAAAATTCTTAAGCATTTTCCAACTATTCAGCTGCTTGCTGCAGCCAAAGAACAAAAAATATTCCAACTATGGCAAGGCTTGGGCTATTATAGTAGGTGCAGAAATTTGATATTGACTGCAAAATGGATTAGCGAAGAAAATAGTGGCCTATTTCCAAACACTTATGAAGGATTACTTGCATTAAAAGGAATTGGTCCGTATACAGCTAGTGCGGTTGCTTCATTTGCATTTAACTTGCCATATGCAGTAGTAGATGGTAATGTGTATCGCATTATTACTAGGTTATTAGCTTCTGCAATACCTATAGATTCTACAGAAGGTAAAAAATACTTTCAGGAAAAGGCTACTGCATTAATGGATAAAAAGAATCCAGCAATTTACAATCAAGCAATTATGGATTTAGGTGCAACCATTTGCAAACCCAAAAACCCGCTATGCCTACAATGCCCTTGGCATAAGTATTGTAAGGCATTTTCGACTAAAACAGTTGAGAAATTTCCTATAAAGTCTAAAAAATTAATTATTAAAAAAAGGCATTTTCATTATTTGGTTTTTGATGATGGCAAACATCTTTATATAAGAAAAAGAATAGGAAATGATATTTGGAAAGATTTACATGAATTTGCATTAATAGAAACAGATGATGAAAAAATAGGAATATCTTTTGATCGTAATCCTTCTGCCTCTGTTTTTCAGCAACCACTAACGCATCAAAAAATTACAGCCTATTTTTATGTAATGCTGCAAAAAGTATTACGCAAAACCATTACAGAATATGGCTTGGAAAAAGTAGCCTATGAAAATTTGGAAAACTATGCAATGCCCAAGGTAATTTTAGATTTCTTGCATCAAAATAAGTATTTATAGGCAATTATTATGCAGAACAATCTTGTAAAATTGCAAAAACCATGACAAACATTCTGTTTTTTGCAGAAAACGAATATATTTGCGATATATCAATAAAAATAAAAAGATATAATTACTAAACAAAACATTATATGAATTCTGACGGAGACCCTGAAGCCAATTATTTTTTTCTTCAGGTATTGCTGCAAAGCATGCCAAATTTAGCTACCAATATGGTAATGATTATTATTGTACTGGTGCTTTTAATTTTTACAGCCATTGTAGCTGGTAGCGAAGTAGCATTTTTTAGCCTTAGCGCAAAAGACGTCAATTATTTAAAAAGCAAAAATGAAGGAAGCAATAGAACTATTATTCAATTATTAGAAAAGCCTAAGAAGTTATTAGCTACACTTTTAATTGCAAATAGTTTTTTAAGTATTGGTATCATTATTACTACAGGATTAATTTTAGAACCATTATTGGATGTTTTGAAAGATAGTATGCCAAGTTATGGCACGCTAATATATAGATTTATTCAAATAGTTTTAGTTACGTTTTTATTAGTGCTGTTTGGCGAAGTATTGCCAAAAGTATACGCGACGCAAAACAATCTGCGCATGAGTTTGTTTTGTGCGCCCATCATTAATGCATTAAATAAATTCTTTGCTCCATTTAGTAATTTTTTGGTGCGTAGTAGTGCTTTGATAGAAAAAAATATCAATACCAAACCTAGCGAAATAAGTGATGAGGATATGGAAAATGCAATACAATTAACAGTAGGGCATAGTGCTAGTGAAGAAGAAATGAATTTGATAAAGGGCACTTTGAATTTTAGAGATATTGCTGTAAAACAAATTATGCGACCAAGAATGGATGTAAATGGCATAGAATTTAATAGCACTTTTACACAAATGCAAGCTGCAGTATTGGAATGTGGCTATAGCAGAATACCTGTGTACGAAGGAACATTAGATACTGTAAAAGGAGTGATACATACCAAAGATTTATTAGCATATATTAATAGTACCAACGAAGATTGGCATAAATTGGTAAGATCCGCATTTTTTGTGCATGAATCAAAGTTGATAGAAGATTTACTATTTGAATTTAAAAAGCGCAGAATACACCTAGCTGTAGTGGTAGATGAGTTTGGTGGCACTAGTGGAATTGTTACTTTAGAAGATATCATGGAAGAAATTATTGGCGACATTCGTGATGAGTTTGATGAAGATGAAAGTGACATTAAAAAAATTAATGACCATACTTACATTTGCGATGGGAAAACTTTAATTAATGATATGTGCAAGGTGATAGATGAACAAGTTGAATTTTTTGACGAAGCAAGAGGAGAAAGCGATACACTTGGTGGCTTATGGATGGAATTGTCTGGTAAATTTCCTGTAATAGGCGAAACAGCTACATACAAACAATATAGCTTTATGGTGCAGGAGTTAGAAAAAAATAGAGTAAAAAAAATAAAAGTAATGATAGAACCAAGTGCTTAACTTGCAATTACTAATTACATTTACATTTTTACAATTATGCTTAAAAAGTATTGTACATATTTATTGCTATTAATAGCCATGGCAAGTATTGCATCTTGCGAATGCGACGATTATACTCCTAAACCACGCGGCTATTACAGAGTGCAATTGCCTGAGAAAAAGTACACTCAATTTTCTGACCCTGCATTTCCATATCAATTTGAATATCCTACTTATGGCAAAACAGTAAATGACACAGTTTTTTTTGATAAAAAACCTGAGAATCCATATTGGATGAATATAGAGTTTGAGCGACTTGGAGCTAAAATATATTTAACTTATAAAAGCATAAATGGACAATCAGATTTAGCAAGTTTAATAGAGGATTGCTATAAAATGACAAGTGCCCACGATAAAAAAGCAGACTATATAGAAGACCCTACTTTTCATACCGCCAATAATGTAAACGGAGTGTTTTTTGAAGTAGGAGGCAATGCTGCAAGTGCGTTACAATTTTTTGCAACAGATAGTGTGCATCATTTTTTACGTGGTGCTTTGTACTTTAACGTAACACCCAATGCAGATAGTCTAAAGCCTGCCAATCAGTTTTTGCGTGCAGATGTAGAGCATTTAATTAAAACTTTAAAATGGACAAAATGATAATTATAGATAACGTATATATAAGCGAAGAATTAGTAAAAGAAAAATTTGTTTGCGCATTAGATAAATGCAAAGGTGGTTGCTGTGTAGATGGTGATGCAGGTGCACCACTGAACCACGACGAATTAGAAAAAATAGAAGAAGTATATCCTATTGTAAAAAAATATTTAACGCAAGAGGCAATTGCAGAAATAGAAAGAGTGGGAGTGTATAAGCGCGATGAAGAGTTTGATATGGTAACACCAGATATTGGTGGAGGGGTATGCGTTTATGCCTATACAGATGAAAATGCTGTAGTAAAATGTGCAATCGAAAAGGCATATTACGCAGGCGAAGTAACTTGGAAAAAACCAATCAGTTGCCACTTATTTCCAATTAGAATTGGTAAAAAAGGAATTTTTGAATCGTTGAATTACGAGCCTCGCCAGGATTTATGTGCACCAGCTTGCGCAAATGGAAGCGCATTAAATGTACCCGTTTATCAGTTTTTAAAAGAGCCAATCATCAGAAAATATGGCGAAGATTTTTATGATGCCTTAGATCATATTGCTCGAGAAAAAATGGATAGGTAATAATGAAAATGGTATAAGATTTTTTAATCATGAAAAATATAATTATAGCGTTTGTTGTAATGTTGTTATACATTAACACAAACGCCAAAAACCAACACGATAAAGTAGCACAAGCCGAAAAAGAAAGATACGCTGCTATGATAGCAGGGGATACTTTTGCGTTAGCAGGAATGATGACCAATAGTCTAGTATATTATCACAGCAATGGAAAATTAGATACAAAGCAAAGCCTTTTGCAAAGTATTGCTAACAAAGAAATCATTCATAAAAATATTACTATAGAAGAAAATCTCATTCGCATCTATCAACAAAAAATGGCAATAGTTACTGGTAGATGTACTTACGATATTAATTACCATGGTACAGATATGCAACTACATTTTGTATTTGCAAATGTATATATAAAACTACATGGTAAATGGCTGCTTGTAAATAGACAAACAACAAAAATAGATTAGACTACTACCAACTCATAGAAATTATCTGCAATAAAATATCTATTGGCTAATTCTTGAATTTGCGCTGGAGTAATTGTTTTATAAATTTCTATATTGCTATCAAATCTACTTTTATCAAAGCCAAACAATAATAAATTTTTCCAGCGTTGCATAATTTGGAATGGTCCATCTAAGTCGCCAACTAAGCCCCCAAGAATATAGTTTTTTACTAATTGCAGTTCCTCGGTATCTACAGGCTCTGTTTTTAAAATTTCTATTTCTTTATAAATTTCTTGCACTGTAGCTTCGCAAACATCTTTACCAGCTTCTGTACTAATGCCAAATGCACCCTCATGCTTGTTGTTATATAAATAGCTGTAAATACCATAAGTGTAACCTTTGTCTTCGCGAATATTACTCATTAGCCTACTGCCAAAATACCCGCCAAACAAAGTGTTTACAATTATCATTGGTGCAAAATCTGGATGTGCTTTTTTAATAAATGGCATGCTCATACGTACACTTCCTTGCACTCCATTCTTGTCATTGGTAATTCTATATTTTTTTTGTTCGGCAGGCGTTACAGTAAATTCGTTTCTAATGATAGCATCAGAGTCATTCCATTTACTACTGCCAAATATTGTTTCTACATCTTTGATAATGCCATCATTAAACTTTCCAGATAAAAATATTTTACAATTATCAAAGCTATAGTATTGTAAAATATATTCTCTTAGGTCTTTAGTTTCAATTGCTTGTATATCGCTAATATTATTATAAAAACCGTATGGATGATGATAACCAAAAAGGTATTCATCTATTTTTCTATTGGCCACAAAATCGCTTTTTTTCAAACTTACTTGCATGCGCTGTATAGTAGTTTGTTTGTAAATTTCTAACTCGTGTTCTGGAAAAATAGATTCAGTTAATAATTCAAATAACAAAGGCAATAAGTGATGCAAATGTTTGCTCATGCAGCTAATATTTACATTTGCAAAATCATTGCTTGCCCCACACTTTAAATTGGCGCCATAAAATTCTATCAACTCATTTATTTCTAAAGCTGTTTTTTTTGTTGTTCCGTTTTTTAATAGTGATGCTGCTGCTTGTGCTACACCTGGTTTATGTTGTTGCCATGTACCTGCATCAAACACCAACTCAATATTTACTACTTCTTGTGCTCCTGCATTGAGGTAATAGAATGGCATACCATTGGCCAATTGTGCTTGTGTAATATCTGCTAATTGAAAAGTAAAATCTGTTGCATTTAATATTGGGGGTACGATTTTTCTATTGATGCTCATGCTGTAAAAGTAAGTAGAGATGATGGTATTAAGAAATAGAAGATTGCCAGAATGAAATAGAATTATATTTGTCTGTCTATCACTATTAAATTTAATTAATACCCAATAATTCAACTTCAAATACCAATGTACTACCCGGTGCAATTTTCGGACCCATTTGCTCATCGCCATAAGCCAAATTGCTTGGAATATAAAAAACATATTTACTGCCAAGTGTCATCAAAAGCACACCTTCTTGCCAACCTTTAATAACTTTATTTAAAGGGAAAGTAGCAGGTTTATTCCGTTTTACACTACTGTCAAATACTTCTCCATTTATCAAAGTTCCATGATAATGGCAAGTAACTAAACTAAAGGGTTTAGGTTTTTGTGTATTTTCACTTTGCACCAATACCTTATATTGCATTCCTGTTGGTGTAGTAATTACCCCAGCTGATGTTGCATTTTGCTTTAAAAAGGTTTCACCTTCAGCTTTTGTAGCTGCAATTTTCTGTAATTTGGCTTGCTGTAATTTTTCAAATAATGACATGATGCAAAGGTAAATAGTATTTCATTTCATCCAAAGTTTCATCATCTGCTTTTTCCATCAATAGAATCACTTCTTATTTTACAGATGCTGTATGCATAGTTGAATATCGAATACAAACAAAAGTTATTTTACATTGTGCTCTTTACTTTAATTCATCCAACTTTGCTTGCAGTTCATGCTCTTTTACAAATGTGCACCAATCGCAAGTGTCTTTGTTACAGCCTGTATAAAAATCGTGGCGCTGAATTTTTTCCCAAGCATTCAAAATTTGTTCTTTGAGCAAATCAACATCCTTTGCACCTATCATGTACTTTTTGCTTTTGTATTCGTTGCTTGGTTTTACAGGTTCTACAAATAAAAATTCGCTACTTATTGGGTTCCAATTATTTATTTTATCTAAACTAATTAATAAATTATAAAATGCGCCTTGCCTCCAATATGCACCACCTTCATTGGTCATTTCGCCTTTTGCATTAAAGGGTTCGCGCATACTTTCTTTCGCATAAGCACCATCAAAGTTTCCAGTTTTATAGTCTACAATATTTACATCTAGGCCAGTAAATTCTAGTTTATCTAAAAATCCTTTCAATGGAATGCTATTCCAAGTAACATTTACAGGATGCTCTAATTTTACAATTTTATTACTTTGCAAAATATAATTGGTGTACAAATTTTTTAAAATTTCCACACCATAATCCAACTTGTTTTTATATCCATCTGATGTAAAAGTTTCTCTGCGTTTAAACATGTCTTTTTTAAATGCAGTAGTTAGCACATCTACTTCCGGAAATGTATCGCCATTGTTTTTCATGTCATTGTACAATACATCCATTGCTTTGTGTATGGCACTACCAAAGCTTGCATTCTCATTTAGTCCACTTGGTACTTTTAATATATTTACAAAATAAAAATGCAATGCACATTTTATAAAATTATTGAGTGCACTTACGCTTATTGTAAAATCCTTCAGCTGTGCATCAATATAATTTTTTTCAATCATTTTTACTTGCAAAGGCTCTTCGTTTACTAATTGCACTGGTTCTAATGCAGCCATCATTTGTGTAGTAACTGCTTCATCATCTATTGCTTTTTCAATCGCTTTTTCTTCTGGAAAAAATTCTAATAAAAATTGTGAGCTCGCCAACTCTTTATCCTTTGCATCTTTTCTATAAAAACTAAATGTCAATTGTTTTTTAGCACGCGTAGCAGCTACATACATCAATCTGCGAAGCTCTTCATTGTCATGCTCTTTCTTCTCTAGTTTTATGCTGTCTTTTTCGTTTACTCTGTGTTTGTATTGTTCGTCAAACACATTTGCAGGTATTGCCAATCCGGCATTGTTGCCTCTTTTGTTTTCCCAATTTTTTGCCATGCAGCTAGCTACAAATACATGTTCAAACTCTAGCCCCTTACTGCTATGCATGGTAAGTAATTGCACACCATTATCTTTACCAAGTGTTTTAAAATAGTCTACTTGTATACCATTGGCTTGCATAATATCTATCAAAGAAATAAAATGAGCAAGCGTCATTTCTGGATTTAATCTTGTTTCTTCTTGTATAAATGCAAATAAGGCTGTTAGTTCATCTAATAAATCAATTTTGTTTGGTTGCGCAATAATATATTCATACACACCGCAATCTTTTATCAGCTTTCGAAAGAATGGAAATAGATTATTATTTTGCGCCTCACCAATTAAATTTTCTATCGTGGCAAATGCTTTTATTATTTCTTGCTTTGGCGCTTTTACAAACTGTGCAGGATTAGTGGTATGCATCCAACCTTGTAAATATTCGCGTAAGCTACCACTTAAGGTATCTTTAGTTTTTGCAGCAGAATTACTCTTCAAATTTTCTTTCGCAATATCTAATGCATTCAATTTAAAAAAATGAAAATGTAAGATTTGGAATAGCATCAGATTGCCACTAAATGGTGTATCGCATTCTGCATTAATGTAGCGTAACACATCTAAAATACATTTGCTTAAGGGCATCAGTAGCAAATTGGTTTTGCTTTTTGTATAAAACGGAATATCTAAATGATGCAAATATTCCGAAAGTGTAATGCAGTCTTCATTCTTAAAAAATAACACAGCAATTTCTTTTGATAATATTTTTTTATCAATTAATTTTTTAATTTCAGTAGCCAAGTACACCATTTCTTGCCTAGGATTTTGTAAGCCAATTAATTTAGGTTGCATCAAACCCTCTCCATGCCATGCTTGTAGCGGTTGATTACCGCTTTTTAATCTTTCTTTATTTTTATTAATAAATAATTCGGCTGCATTTAAAATTTCTGCATAAGACCTATAATTATGTGCTAATTGAATAATTTGTATGTCGGTATATCTTTTTTTGATTGACTCCATATTTTCTAAATTAGCACCTTGGAAGCGGTAAATACTTTGGTCGTCATCGCCTACAACAAACAGATTTGGGCTATCTGTTTTGCTGCATAGCAATCGTATCAATTCATTTTGTGCACCATTTGTATCTTGATATTCATCTACCAAAATATATTGAAACTGTTCTGCATATCGCAAGCGTAAATCTTCATGTGTAGCCAAAGCGTTTACTACCCATTGTATCATATCGTTAAAATCGTAGCGATTGGCTTCTAACATTTTTGTTATATACACATCGTATAAGGATGCTGCAATTTTTGTTTTCAGCATGCGCTCTTCTTGCTCGGCATAAGCAGCTTTGCGTTGGCCGGCTTTACTTTTAATTTTATAAACAAGGTCATCGTCTAGCGGCATTATTTCTGTAATGTATTCATCCACTTTATCCATCAGCAATTTGCTAGTCCAGTTTTCTTGTTTCATTTTGCTAAACAAGTAAAGTAAATCTTTAGTTTTATCGTAAGGATTTTTTGGATTTTTAAACAAATGTCCATGCGGCAATTCATCTAACATTTTTTTGATGATTGTGAACTGCTCTAACTCGCTAGCTTGTTCCAAAGAGTCTTTATCAAAATAGGATAAATTATTTTGAATAATATCATTACAAAAACTGTGAAATGTATGAATGGCAATTTTTTGTGCTACATCTATACCTACAATTTCATTTAGTCTGTTTCGCATCGCAATTCTGCCAGCATCTGTAAATGTAATACACAATATTTCTGAAGGGTTAATTTGTGCTTCGCTGCGCAATAAATTAGCAATGCGCACTGCCAATATTTGCGTTTTTCCAGTACCAGGGCCAGCCAAAACCATTACGGGTCCATAAATGGTGTCTACTGCCTTGCGTTGATTTTCGTTGAGGCTGTTATAATATTGGTCAAACTTTTGGTGTTCTGTAGATGTGTTGATCATAAAATGGAAAATTAAACAACAAAAATGAATATTGAGTACGTAATGGATTGATGTAGCAAATAATTTGTTTGCAGATCACAGGGTATGTGTGCCAAAATAAACTTTGTAAACAAAATAGGAATTGGAGCAGAACTACAAGATAATAACCCTTCCTAAGGCTTCTCCGAAGTTTTGATTCGGGGCAGGCTGCGCCTCAGCATTGTAAAATCTAACATTCGTGCCTCCTGTTTATTTTTCTAATAAAAAAGTAAGTAGAACAATCTGCTAAAATTCTTGCTAATACTTGTAAATTTGCATGTCGAAATTTATCTATCGTATTAAAAAATATTATTTGTTTAACGCAACTATTTACAAAAGCACAGGAAGTTGGTACATGGCCAAAGACGAAAATGGTCATGTATGGCGCTGCCGTATTAAGGGCAAAATGAAAATAGACCATGCTATTACAAGCACCAATCCCATTGCAGTTGGCGATATTGTAAGTGCAGCAGTAGAAGACGAAAAAGAAAACACAGCAATTATTTCTAAAGTACAAGCCAGAAAAAATTATATCATTCGTACTTCCCCACACAACAGAAATCAAAAACATATTATTGCATCTAACTTAGACCAAGCAATATTAATTGGCTCCATAAAAAACCCTAGAACTAGTTTGGGTTTTATAGATAGATTTTTGATAACTGCAGAAATGTATGATGTGCCACCAATTATTGTAATTAATAAAATGGATTTGTTGGATGAAGATGACAAAGCCACATTGCAACTTTATAAAGACATTTACGAGACCATTGGCTACAAAGTATATGCCGTTAGTGCGCAAGAAAATATTGGCATGGATGTAATACAACATTTAATTGATGGCAAGCAAACTTTATTTACTGGGCATAGTGGTGTTGGCAAAAGCACTATCATCAATCAGCTATTGCCACAGTTGGATTTGCGCACCAAAGAAGTGAGTGATTGGAGTGGAAAAGGAATGCATACAACTACATATGCAGAAATGTTTGACCTGCCTACAAGCGGTGCTATTATTGATACACCAGGCATTAGAGAATTAGGCATTGTAGAAATGAAAAAAGCAGAAGTAGGTGGCTATTATCCAGAAATAAAAGCACATGCTGCAGATTGCAAATACAACAATTGTATGCACATTAACGAGCCAAAGTGCGCAGTATTAATAGCTGTAGAAAATGGAGAAATTTCTCCAGAAAGAATGGAAAGCTATATTAAGGTAATGGATACAATAGACGACAAGGATTATTAGTATTTGCCATCTGTAATATAAAATAATTACTCACTAAAATATTTCAAAATTACTTTCTTCTAAAATCTTGATAATAGGCACAGCTATTAAATACTTGTTCTTGCCATCTTGTATTTTTATACTGCGTAGCCAATTCTTTAAAGTAAGGATTTTTTAAACTATAGGCATAATAATCAGATACATTTTCTAAATATCCATATTCTGTTTTTTGCATTTTTAGTGGGCAGCGTTTTTGCCAACATTTAGAAAGTAAATAAACACATTTGGCTTTATCCTCTCCACTACTTAAATCCAATAAAGCTTTTTTTGCATATTGCTCTGCCGTATACAAATAAAAATAATTTTGATAGCTAGTATGCATTGGCATTGCATAATTATCTTTCCCATTATAATAGGCATGTGCATCTACGGAATCGTATTTGAAATAGGCTGTAAGTCTTGTGCCGTAATGGTTCCAGTGGTTATCTAATATATAATGATTCTTGCCATAAAAACTTAAATTGTATAATAAAGTAGCATACAACAATTTGTCGTTTGCAAAAGTTGCTTCCGATTTATCTGCATTGGTTTTTAATTTCTGTGCCAATTCTACAATTTGTTTTACAGTAAATGTATTTTTTGTGGCTTGATATTCTGTATCATTAATGGTATCATTTATTTTTAGATTGGCAGGATTTGGACCCATCGTTGCCAAATAATCTTTAGGTAAGTTGCTGAAATTTTCTAATGCTTTATTCCACTGTTGGGTAAGCATGTATTTTCTTGCAATAATTAATGCAAAGAATTTTTCGTTTTCTATAAAAGAAGAATTTTTTATACAATATGTTTCAAATGCAGAGTTTCCTTTTTTAGCTGTCCATTGTTTTTGCAATGCTTCTACTTGTGCAATATTAAAACTATGATTCACTAAATAGGTGGCATAATTAAAACTATTCCATCCTTCTGGCGAAGCATCTTGCCCATAAATATCAAATGGCGAATTGTTTCTAGAGTTGGCATATACATAAGCCCAAAATGCAGCACTACTATCTTTGGTTTGCATGCAATATGGAGCAAGCTCATTATACACCAAGTAGTAGCCAATATTGTAATTAAATTCTGTTGGGCTATACTTTGCAAATTGGTTCAGTAATGGAATAAACTCTTGGGTTTGAAAGTTATTGCTTTGCTTTAAGGTAGTTAGCTTAGTTAGCAAATCATATTGCTGTTGCTCTATTTCGTCTTTCGGCATCTTGGCAATTTGGTTTAAAAAATAACTAGCCTTTGCATAGTCTTTCAACTGATAAAAATAAAATGCAAAGCAATTACCAATTGTTGTTTTTACAGGCAAGTCCATAGGGTTGCTCATCATTTTTTCAGCCAATTTTGTATAGCTTACTAATACATTTTGTGTTTTGTAAATGCTATCAATATTGATTGGTTCTTCTGAGTTAAAATAGTAATTTCCTAAATCATTAGCAGTTGCATTTAATACATATTGCTCCAATTTATTTGTTTCGCGCAGCCATAATAATTTTAATTCTTCTGCCGCAGGATTGGTATTATATACCTGCTCAATAAACTCCATATTTGGCAATGGATGATTAGCACCTTCTAGCAAAGTTACATACACACTATCCCTTGCATTTTCGCAAAATGGCAAGGCACTTTTCCAATATCTATTGGTAAATAAATAAGTACACATAGCTTGCTTGTATTGATCTGGGCTATTAGCAAATGCTCTTGCTGCGTAATAAATAGCTTTGTCTTGCTGCCCCAAACGTAGTAAGGCACCGGCTTGCATGCCTTCGCACCAATATTGTTCAATAGCATTATTTTTAGTAATTGTAGGATAATACTTTTCAAATAAATCATTTGCTAACTGATGATGCGCATTGAAATGTGCAGCGCGTTGCATTACATAAAGCAAGCGCCATTG
>Ga0114967_10001682_pt1 | contig 18615 bp, 16 predicted proteins | sample M_130628_MF_Meta_FD_92639 | JGI IMG/M metagenome (GOLD analysis project Ga0114967, IMG submission 92639) | Freshwater microbial communities from Lake Montjoie, Canada to study carbon cycling - M_130628_MF_MetaG | ecosystem: Environmental > Aquatic > Freshwater > Lake | place: Lake Montjoie... | reverse complement strand
TTAAATACAATGTTAAATCTACTGAATCTGTTCTCCACTGATTTGAACCTGGAATATAGAATGCAGCTGTATCTGATGATGTAGCTAAATCTGTGTATCCTTTCAAATAAACTTCCTGATAAGTTGCCCCACAATCCGAAGAAACTAAAACAGCCAATGTATCATAATAATCCTGACTATAACGCGCATATGCGACATCGAATTTTAACAATGCACTTTGAACTCCGGAAGTATTAAAACGTGGAGTACGGATCTCATCATATTTACCACTTACATCATTATTATAGTTATCAAAGAAAATTGAATTCTGACTTAACCCATATCCACCAGCGTTACTGGTAAACGTCCACTCTATTCCATCTTCTCCGTCATCAAATATATTCCAATTATATGGCGATAAATTTTCAAATCCTTCCAACATAGAAAATGCCTGAGGAGTTGTAACATGAATATAGCCCTGACGAACAACCGTATTATTACCTGAAGTACCATAAGCAATCATAGAAACTAAATAATCGCCAGGCTGCGAATAAATAACTGTTGGATTGTTAGTTGTAAATGTTGAAGGTTGACCTCCCTGAAAATACCATTGAACAGCGTACGCACCAGAGCTAATATTGGTAAATTGAACTTGCTGATTTTCACAGATAGTTTGCTTATCCGACATAAAGTCAGCAACTGGATTTTCGTCTTTATTTAACGGCGATTCCCAAACACCTTTTCCATAAAACGACACTCTTAATTTTGATAAACCAGTACCATCGTTATAAATCATTAAGTCATGAATCTGCGCAATTGATGGCAATCCGCCTGAATAATTCAACCAGCTATTCATTGATGCATTGCGATAATAAACTCCAGCAGCATTTGCGATATAAATGGCTTCATTTGTACTGCTGTAATCGTTAATTACATTAATCACATTTAATCCCGGATAATTACTTGTGATATTAGTCCATGTTTGTCCCCGATTAATAGATTTATAAATTCTTGAATTACAAGTCACGTAAACGATATTCGTATCACTCTTTACAACTTCAATTGATCCCGCAACGTTGGTAGCATAAGGCAAGGTAAAAATTGAAATTGTAGGATTAGCGGACTTCGCATCTTCAATCCGATAGACTCTTGCATTATCTGTTACCAAATAAACCACATTGGAGTTTAATGGATTTACTTTTATACCACGAATGGTATGACCCAAGGCTGCAACAACATACCAGCTTATCGAACCATTGTAAATATTAGTTGAAACACATAAGGTATCACGTCCTGCATAAGCTACGTTCGTATCTGTAGGACAAAATGAAATTCGAGTGTTGCCATCACATTGCACAGGTAAATTAATAGACACACTTCCGCCAACTGGAACTAATCGTCTTCTTTGATTTTCGCTTAAGTAATAAACGTAGTTATTATGCGTGTAATCGAAATCACATTGCGCTCCCCAGTCGCCACCGCGATTACATTTCCAGGTGGTTAATGAATGAAATAACTCACCATTATCTTGAGTACCTATACTGATTAAATCTTCTCGCGTTTTACTTTGTGCCGCATGATAAATTTCTGTTGCATTGATTCCATCACTCTTCGGCGACCAGAATGAACCACCATTATTACTCAACCATACACCTCCATCATTCGCCTCCCAAAGTTGACTATGATTATACGGATTTACTATGATGTGATGCATATCTGTATGCAGGTTAGCATACCATTGTGTTAGCTGTGTCCAATTCAATCCTCCATCTGTCGACTTCCAAACTACATGCGATGCAATATAAACGGTATTAGGATCGTCCGGATCAACACCACAACTAAAATTATAATTCCCTTGTCCACCCCCGTTAGCATCGTAACCTGTTAAACTCTGAGTTGGATTATGATAAACAGTAGTAAAAGAAATTCCACCATCAGTCGATTTAAAAATAGTTCCTTCATCGCTATTCATAGCAACGTAAACTATGTTTGAATCAGCAGGACTAACGCCAAGGCGTATACCCTGTCCACCGTTTGAACCAGGAGGCGTTAATCCATTTATAATTTGAGTCCAGGTTTCACCTCTATCGTCTGATTTAAAAACTTCATCATAGGTTGCTGCATAAATAGTATTCGTTCCCGCATTTGCTTTCCAAACCATATCCGTAAATTGTCCGCCTATACGTTTGCAAACCCATGACTGACCACCATCAATTGTTTTCCAGATACCGTTATTGGTTGCTGCAATTAAAGAAAGATGATCATTAGGATCCATCAATAATTCAATGGCCATACGATTACCGATTGATGCATTTATTAGACTCCACGTTGCACCAGCATTTATCGATTTATAAATACCGTAACTCGTTCCATAATAATTTGGATCACCTGTTCCGAGATAAATAATACTGTCGTTCGTATAATCGATGCAAACGGAAGCACATTGCGCATTTGGCAATACATCTGTGCCTAATACATTCCAAGTTAATCCTTGATTGATGCTCTTATACAAACCACCAGAAGCAGTAGTTGTATACATAATGGAAGAATCCGAAGGATGAAATTTAATTTGCGTACAACGACCAATTCCATGAATTTGTCCGCTCACATTCGTTGGAAAAGCTATCGGACCTGTGCATGACCAATTACCTGCTATTTGCGCATGCGTAAAAGCAACAATGATTAAGCAAAGCCACGTTAATTTAATTTTCAATTTCGTAATCATGGTCTTGCCTCCTTCCATAATTTTAATTGTTGTGTTGGATACAAAATAGAACCATCTTCTTGTACAAAAGGCAACATTATAATTTTCCAATGCTCGAAGCGCTTACATTCGAAACGATACTTTTCGTATTTATGTTCTTTATCGAATCCGAAAAAACGTTCAAGCCAATTTGATTTTTCCTTTTTCTCTTTTTCTGATGCTCCTTTCATCCCCATCGTCTCTTCTTCTTCGAGAGGAATTACTTTTCCTTTCCAGAAGGCATCATAAGATTTTTGAGTTTCGAAAAAATTAGCAGTTGAATCATTCATCATAGCTATCCAATAAGGATGCTTGGAGTAATTTAGGTTTGACGACTGTGAACTTCCATGAAAAGAAATCAAACAGCCAACAAACAATAAGAATAGAAATCGCATTAGTAATTTTTTTTCAAAAATAAGATTTAAACCGATGATTTAGTATTTACTGCAAAAAAGAAAAGTCCTAAGAAAAACTCTTAGGACTTTAAAATTGTATTCTGAATTATTACCCACCAAAAACTTTCTTCAATAAATCACTTGTTCTAGCGAAAGGATCTTTTCTGATTTGTAACTCTTCTTCGGCCACCTTAACAAACAATCCATCGATGGCTTTCTCAGTAGCGTATTGAACTAAATCGGGATTGACCTTTTCTACAAATGGAATCTTATTATATTTTGTAATTACTAGCTCCCATTTTTTTGTCGCCCCTACTTTATCCAAGGACGATTTAATGATTGGCTTGAAGGCCTCGACAAGCATTGCTCTCGATTTCGCTTTTAGGTATTCTGTTCCTGCATTATCTGCACCCTTCACAATATTGATAGCATCAGTGATTGTCATTTCAGAAATCATTTTTGTAAAAATATCTTTTGCTGATGAGCCTGCATCCTCGGCAGCGCGATTTACCGACAAAATCACATCATCGCATTCTTTATTTAAACCAATGCCACGCAATTTATCTTCTATCTTTTTTGCATCCGGAGGAAAAGGGATTTTTATTTTAGGATTAGCAAAATAACCATCCAGTTTTGATACAGTTTCAGAACCGCTGATAGCACCTTTGCTTAATGCTTCTTTCAACGCTTTACCTGCTTCTTCATCCGTAAACCCTTTAGGAATTGATGGTAAAGCCAGCTTTTTCTCCGCTTTCTTTTTTAAGTCGTTGAAATTTTGTGCTGATGTAGCAACAACTATAAAAAAGAAGGAAAATGAGAGTGCTATTATTTTCATATTTTGCTTTTATAAATGAACGTAAGAATTACAATATTAATATATACCTGCGAAAACAAATAGTTTTTCGCCATTTAATTCAATAAAAAAGGGACTTACGTCCCTAAACTTTTACAAATATGATTTTAAAAAATTATTACTTCTATTAGTTTTTAATTTACGCAATGCCGCTTCCTTAATTTGTCGTACGCGCTCCCTAGTTAATTGCACTTTTATACTGATCTCATCCAAAGACATACTATGAGAATGTCCTATTCCGAAGAACATTTTAATAACTTGGATTTCCTTTGGAGCCAATATCCGCAAATAGCGATTTACATCTTCTAACATTGAATCTTGCATCATACCTTTATCTGTATTCTCTGAATCATTGCCTTCTAAAATATCTAACAAAGTACCACTATCATCTCCACTATCAAGTGGTGCATCAAAAGAAACCGGTTTAGCGGATACTCGCATTACATCAGCAATGTGATTTATTGAAAAATTCAGAACATTTGCTAACTCTTCAGCACTTGGCTCTCGCTGAAAATCCTGCTCTAACTTTGAAAACGACTTTCTTACTTTGTTTAGTGTTCCAATTTGGTTTAACGGCAATCTTACCAATCTTGATTGTTCAGCAATCGCCTGTAAAATACTTTGGCGAATCCACCAAACTGCATAGGAAATAAATTTAAATCCTTTTGTTTCATCAAAACGCTGCGCTGCTTTAATCAAGCCTAAATTCCCTTCATTAATCAAATCGGGTAAGCTTAGCCCTTGATTTTGATACTGCTTTGAAACTGAAACAACAAAACGAAGGTTGGCCCTTGTTAGTTTATTTAGTGCTTCTGTATCGCCTGCCCTTATTTTTTTTGCTAAAAACACTTCCTCCTGAGGAGTAACCATTTCCTCTTTACTGATATCGTGCAAATACCTTTCTAAACTTGCACTTTCCCTATTGGTAATTGACTGGGTAATTTTTAGTTGTCTCATGGTAAGGATATGTTTAGGGTTAGATTCATTCTGTAGAAAACTCCTCTGCAACTATCGACTATCAGTTAGTGCTTAACGATAAATTAAAGTTGCAACGACTTATGAAAGGGTTGCAAAAAATAATATTTTAACGAATTTTAAAATACAATGATCAAACTACATTTACATCCAATATAACACACTAATCTGCGTTTTTGTTTTGATAATTTGAATACCTTCGTTGTAATGAAAAAATGCATAATCATTTATTTGTTAATTTTTCTTATTCCTTTCATTGGATTTGCACAGAAAAACAACAATAAAAGCGTCCAATTAATTCAATTTTCAGGAGTGGTAGTTAGCAATGATTCCTTGCAGCCAATCCCCTATGCGGCAGTTACAATTCATAAATCAGGCCGTGGCACAATCACCGATTTTTATGGGTTCTTTTCTTTTGTTGCTAAAAAGGGTGATACAATCGATTTTCACTATGTTGGGTATAAACCAACGATGTATATTATACCGGATACCTTAAAGGAATCTCGATACTCATTAATCCAAGTAATGAATAGGGATACAATTTTATTGAAAGAAGCTATTGTTTACCCTTGGCCGTCAAAAGAAGAATTTAAGCGTGCTTTTCTGGATTTAAAAATCCCAGACGATGATTTAAAAAGAGCAGAGAAAAATATACAGCTTGCTGAAATAAAAACAATTCAAGAGCAAGTACCTTATGATGGTGCAATCAACTATCAGTACCAACTACAACAGCAACAATCTAAGTTGTACAGTGCTGGTCAATACCCAAAAAACAATTTATTTAATCCGATTGCTTGGGCAGCCTTTATTAAGGCATGGAAAGACGGCAACTTAAAAAAGAAAGACGATCCTAAGATTGATGATTAACAAAATGTCTCGTTTACAATTAATTTATACAAGGTTTATTTTTGTCTTGCTTTTAGCTTTATGCAATAACTCATATTGCCAGGAAGGTATAATTAAAGGTATTGTAAGCGACTCACTAAAAAAAACAATTGAGGCCTGCAACGTTTCAATTGAAGGTGAAACTATTGGTGTCATTACGGATAGTCGCGGTCGATATGAATTAAAGATAACACCTTATCGAGATTTAACAATAGTATATAGCTTTTTAGGATTTACGACCCAGAAATATAAAGTAAAGTTAACTCCAGGCGAAATAAAAGAGTTGAATATACAACTGGCTACATCTGTAAAACTACTTGGACCAGTTAATGTATCAGGAGAAAGAAGTAGGGATCTCTTAATGACTCCGATTCAGCCAAAAACACTTGAAATGATGCCAAGTGTGAGCGGTAATTTTGAAGGTTCATTAAAAACATTTCCTGGGGTAGTTTCGAATAACGAATTAACTTCTACCTATTCCGTTCGCGGTGGATCATTTGATGAGAATTTAATCTATGTAAATGATATTGAGATTTACAGACCATTTCTAACACGCAGCGGACAACAAGAAGGTCTCAGCTTTATAAATTCTGATCTGATTGCCAATATCAATTTTAGTTCTGGTGGCTTTAATGCAACTTACAGCGATAAACTTTCGTCTGTTTTAGATATTGAATATCGAAAACCTGAAGCATTTGCAGGTTCTGCTTACGTGAGTTTTTTAGGTGCGGGATTTCATCTCGAAGGCATTTCTAAAAACGAAAAGTTTAGCTGGCTCACAGGATTCAGACAGAAATCGAATCAGTTTTTATTGAAAAATTTAGATACGAAAGGCGAATACAAACCATCCTTCACTGATTTTCAATCATTGTTAAATTACAAGTTTACTGATAAAACGTCGCTTTCATTCTTAGGAAATATATCTATCAATGACTATCGGGTTGTACCTTCAACAAGACAAACAGAATTCGGGAATATTAATGAAGCATTGAAATTTACCGTTTACTTTGATGGACAAGAACAAGATGCTTATTCTACTTCGCAAAGTGCAATTACAGTAAATCATCGTGTAAATGACCATCTAAATTTAAAATTCATCGGTGCAGGATTTATATCTAAAGAAAAAGAGTTTTTTGATATTCTTGGTGAATATTTTATTGATGAATTAGACAAAGATTTAGGTTCTTCGAACTTTGGTAATGTTGCATATAACAAAGGGATTGGCGCGTTTTTAGATCATTCGCGCAATGAACTAAAAGCTAATGTTACAAGCTTCGAGCATAAAGGAAGTTTTATTCAATCGAAATATAATTTCAAGTGGGGAGTAAAAGCACAGCATGAATCAATAACAGATAATATTGATGAATGGCAATATCGTGACTCCGCTGATTTCTCAATTGCGCATCCGCAGGATAATCCAGGGCATTCGGTAACTTTTTCACAGCAAATTGTATTAAACAATGTTATAAAGAATAAGATTAATTTAAATTCAAACCGCTTTAACGGATTTATAAGTACTACTTGGCAGCTGGATACATGCATTACATTGGTAGCTGGTGTCAGAGCTACTTATTGGGACTTCAACAAAGAATTAAATATTAGTCCACGCGCCTCAATTGAATACCGACCTAAAGGCAATAAATTTTTAAAATTAAGAGCGGCATCAGGTATATATTATCAGCCTCCATTTTATCGTGAATTGCGTGGGCTAGATGGACAGATTAATCCAACTATTAAAGCACAACAGTCGATACATTTTATTGTTGGAGGTGATTATCAGTTTTTATCTTGGGGACGAGAGTTTAAGTTGACAGCTGAAGCTTATTACAAAAAAATGAATAATCTAATTCCATATAAACTCGACAATACGCGCATTCGTTATCTAGCAAAAAACAATGCTGACGGATATGCCACAGGGTTAGACCTTCGAGTAAACGGTGAGTTTGTAAGCGGAATTGAAAGCTGGGCATCGTTATCATTCTTAAAAACAGAAGAAAACTTAAATGATGATGGTTACTATAAGTATTATAATTCAGAAGGCGATTTAATTGTTCCGGGATATACATATAACAATGTAGCATTAGACAGTCAGTTTGTAACTCCGGGCAACATTCCTCGTCCTACTGATCAGCGCTTAACGTTCAGCTTGTTCTTTCAGGATTACTTACCAAAATCGCCAAGTGTTCGGATGCACATGACGTTAGTATTTGGTACTGGATTGCCATTTGGCCCTCCGGGAAATGATCGCTATAAGGATATACTAAGAGCTCCTAGTTATCGAAGAGTGGATATTGGATTTTCAAAAATCATCATTGACGAAGACAAGCCGAATACAAGTCGCTTGAAAGTTGTGAGCAAATTAAAATCATTATCCTTAAGCTTAGAAGTTTTCAATTTACTTCAAGTTAGCAATACGGTATCATACACTTGGATTACAGATGTAACAGGAAGGCAATATGGAATTCCGAACTACTTAACCTCTCGCTTGCTAAACTTAAAAATGCAAGCTAAATTTTAATAGTATGTCGAATAAAAATAAAGGCAAATCGGGATTAGTCTATTCTACCAATCCGAATTTTCAATATCAGGAAGAAAACAAGTCACAAGAGACATTACCGCCTCAGCAACAATCATTAAAAATATGGTTGGAACGAAAAGGTGGTGGAAAAATGGTGACGGCAGTAAAAGGTTTTCTTGGTAGCGATGATGATTTACAAGCTTTGGGAAAAATGCTAAAGAGCAAATGTGGTGTTGGTGGCACTGCCAAAGATGGAGAAGTACTGATACAAGGAGACCACCGTGAAAAAGCACTTGCATTACTTATACAAAATGGTTATCAGGCAAAGAAAGCAGGTGGATAATTTATTTTAAAACTACCTGATAGAAATTATACTGTTGGAGATCTTCGTTATTTTTTATAGTAGAAAAACAAAAAGAATTTTTAGAAATCCACGATAGCGATTCAATATGTTGCTTCTTCAAGTTGATTATAGTTGATAAATCCAGACAATAAGAATGATATTTAGTAACAACTTTTATAATGACTACTTCGGCTTCTTCGTCCTCGTAAAATGCATTTGAAAAACTAAGAACATAATCGTTTGTTTTGTTTGGTAAATAAGCCTGACTTCCCTCATCATAAGAAGATAAATCCTGAATCATTTTTCCAGATTTCAAATCGATTAAGTTAGTTGTTGCGTAAGCCCCACTGATATCAACAGTACTAACTATTGCAAGATTTAATTTTGAAATCATCCCCCAATACGCTGGTAGCACGCCATTAAAAATCGTTGTGTCACTTCTGCTAATTTGCTCCTCACCTATGCGCTCTTCCGAAGAAAATAAATAATGAAAGTTTTTGCCATTTATTACTAATTGTGAATCTGAAATAATATTCACAAACTGTTTATTGACTATTGTATCAACAAAAAAATCCGCAATAATCATTAAGGAGTTGTAATGAGCAGAATCAATAGAAAAAATAGAAAACGATTTATTATTAGCCTCAATCATCTCATCATGATCAATATCTAAATCAATTAATACTGGCTCATTATTAAAAACACAGGAAGTATCTAACGATAAAATTCGATTTTGAGCGAGAACATTAAATCCAAGAGAAAAGAAAAATGCAAATAGAAAATGAAACTTATTTCTGCGCAACATTAATAATCTGCTGATAGTATCTTTCATAAATCGGCATAATATTATGAATATCAAATGCCTTTGCTTGCTTTAAAGCAGCCTGACGAAATTCGCCCAGTTTTTTATCATCTGTTAAAATAGCAAGTGCATTTGCGGCCATATCATCCACATTGCCTACATTACTCATAAATCCAGTTACACCATTGATATTAAGCTCAGGCATACCACCTGAATTGGATGATATAACAGGCACCTGACAAGCCATTGCTTCTAATGCTGCCAAACCAAAACTTTCGGTCTCAGAAGGCATCACAAATAAATCTGCGATGGACAAAACCTCTTCAACCATTTCCTGTTTTCCTAAAAAACGAACATCCTGATAAAATCCTTTATCACGGGTCATTTCTTCAATTTTATGTCGCTCAGGTCCATCACCAATCATAATTAATTTTGCAGGAATCTTTGCTCGTATACGGGCAAAAACTTCAACAACATCCTGCACTCTTTTCACTTTTCGAAAATTAGAAGTATGTACAATTAACTTTTCGTTATCCGGAGTTATTGCTTTTCTGAAATGATCTTTTCTTGATTTAGCGAATCTCTTGAGATCAATAAAGTTAGGAATCACTTCAATATCCTTATTGATTTTGAAGTTAGCATATGTATCTTTTTTCAGACTTTCAGAAACCGCCGTAACACCATCAGAATGATTTATTGCAAAGGTAACAACAGGCTCATAGCTTGAATCTTTTCCTACAAGCGTAATATCCGTTCCATGCAAAGTAGTTACAATTGGAAGATATAGTCCGTGAGTTTTTAAAATCTGTTGCGCCATATACGCAACCGATGCATGCGGAATTGCATAATGCACATGCAGAATATCTAATTTTTCATGCAATGCCACATCCACTAACTTACTTGTCAATGCTGATTCATAGGGTATATAATCGAAAAGTGCATAAGGAGTTGCTGTAACTTCATGATAAAAAACATTTTCCATAAAACCATCTAATCTAACGGGCTGGCTATAGGTAATAAAATGAATACGGTGACCTTTATCGGCAAGAGCTTTACCTAACTCTGTAGCCACTACACCACTACCACCAAAAGTAGGATAACAAACAATTCCAATATTCATAAAACAAAGTTACGGATTTATGCGAGAAAAATAACACAAGAAAAGTACCATGAAGCTATATCGAAATTATTTTTTAAACCCATTATAGAAAATCTCCATAATATCTGTTCTCACATTTTTCTTAGCCAACAAATTATTTTCGGCATCCGGATAAACTCTATTTGATAAAAAGACAAATAGAAAATCATTTTTAGGATCTGCCCAAACACATGTTCCTGTAAAACCGGTATGTCCAAAAGTTAATTCGGAAGCACTGTGTGCTGCTGGACTAGACTTCTCTTTATTCATTTCAGGCTTATCAAAAATTAACCCTCGGCGATTTGAAGTATTAGGTGCTGCTTGTGAAGTAAATCGCTGAATTGTTTCTTTTCGCAAATAACGCTTGCCATCATATACACCTCCATTCAAAAACATCTTAAAAATAATTGCTAATGATTCAGCATTTGAAAACAAACCTGCATGACCTGCAACACCTCCCATCATTGCAGCAGCAGGATCATGTACTGTACCGCGAACAATACAATGACGAAATTCTTTATCATTTTCTGTTGGAGCGATAGTATTTATATCTGATTTTAATCCTGCATTAAATTGCATTTTCCATAAGCCCAATGGCTCATAAAAGTTTTTTGCAACATAGTTATCGATTGTTCCCCCTGTTATTCGTTCAATAACTTTCTGAAGCATAATCATGCTTAAATCAGAATACACCATTGACCCCGGCGCCTTTATTTCCGACTCTATTATCTGATTCCAAATTTCTAATTTGTAATTATCATCAATAAATAAACTGTCTGCTACTTTAGTAGTAAAGCCTTCACTCTTTTCAGATTTAAAAATACAAGTATCCAAACCGTATTCACGAACTGTATTCTTCCAAAACGGAATGAATGGCTGCAATCCAGCTTCGTGCATCATTAATTGACGAATAGTAATATCCTTTTTATTAGAGTTCTTTAACTCGGGAAGATACTTACTAACTTTTGCTTCAAGATCAAGTTTATTTTTATCATACAAATGCATTGCACATAAACTTGTAGAGGCTACCTTAGTTATTGAAGCAATATCGTATAAATCGCTATTAGAAACCGCATGTGTACTATCATAAGTAAAATAACCAAACGATTTATCAAAAACCACTTTATTGCCTACTGCAAATAATATCTGGCAGCCAGGAGTGATTTTATTTTGAATTGCACTGTTAATTATACTATCTACCGCATTTAAAATGTTTGAATTAACTTTTAAAGCTTCAGGATATGAGTAACTAAAAACTTCATTTGTTTTTGTTTTTATTCCATCGCCGATACAAACATTATCACCGATAGAGACAGAAATATGTCCATAGAATGAACTCGCACCAAAAATTTTTTGTGCTGTTAACCTCACAGGATAATAAGTATCTTCAAATCCTTCTACTAATGCTTTTACATGATCTGTCTTTTTTAATTTTGACAATACATAGGCATTACCAAATACACATAAAATAGTATTATGCTCTTTGTTGAATTTCTCTACTGCATCCAAAATATCTAAAGATAAATTGTAATTTTTATTAGCATGAATCGTAGTATTGTGAATACTCACAATTACCTTATCGTAATCTTTTAGCTTAACTATTAAGTTATCTATTTCTTTTTTTGATATATCCCGTTGAAAAGCATAGCAATCTATTTTAGCATATTTTGAAAGTTCATTTTGAAAAACATTGTTTAATGTATCATTTAAAACCACAGATGCTATTTTTGGATTTTCATGTATCAAGATTGGAAGAAAGCGATTTTCATTTTTCAATAATGTTATTGAACTATCGTAAAGGGCATATGCCATATATTCAGAGCTACCATTATTTAGGTCATTATCAATATTATTGATATCAATAGGTAAATAATTGTTTAAACCGCTCCAATATTTCGCCATTAGTATTTTACCAACTTTATAATTTAAGTCAACAATAGTTATTGAACTATCTTCTAGCGCCTTTTTAATGCATTCTATTCCTTTATCGATATTATCGGAATACAACAAAACATCATTACCCGCTTTGAAAGCCATTAGCTCCAATTCGCCAGGAGCAAAGTAATCAGCCACTCCTTTCATATTTAAAGCATCTGTAAATATTAATCCATTAAAACCTTCTTTACCTTTCAACAGGCTGTCAACAATAAGAGGAGATAAGCTACAAGCCTTTTTTCCGTTTGAATCTAACGCCGGAACATATAAATGCGCCACCATAACAGAAGAAACTCCAGCTTTAATTAACTGACGAAAAGGATAAAGCTCAACAGAATCTAACTGCAATGAGTCGGCAGTTACAACCGGTAATTCAAAATGAGAATCAGCACTAGTATTCCCATGCCCTGGAAAATGCTTAGCGCATGCAAGCACATGCTCAAACTGCATACCTCGCATATATTCTAACCCAAATTGTGTTACCTCTTCTCTTCGTTCTCCGAATGAGCGATTACAAATTATTGGATTAGCCGGATTTGTATTAATATCGACAGAAGGTGCAAAATTGATTTGTATTCCTAATCGCTTGCAATTTTGTGCAATAGACTTACCCATTAAATAAGCTAATCTAGGATTGCCAGATGCTGCTAATGTCATTTGACGAGGGTATCTAACGGTACTGTCTAAACGCATATTCAATCCCCACTCACCATCAATACCAATCATCAAAGGAATTCTAGAATTAGCATTTAAGGTATTAGTTAAAATTGCCTGGCGATATGGTGTGCCTTTAAAAAATATTATACCTCCCAACTTATAAGAATTTACTTTATCCGCAATTTCTCTTTCGTAGTTTGCATCTTTATTTGAAAAAACATTAATCATGAAAAGCTGTGCTATTTTTTCTTCTGTTGACATAGTAGCCAAAATCGAATCTGACCAATGCTTACTTTCAACACTATAAAAGGCAGGAACGTACTTTACACTCTGTGCAAATGAACTTTTAAGTGATAAAATCAGAAAGCAAACAAAAATAATCTTTAGCTTCAATTTAAAATTTATGAATTAATTTACAAAAAACAATAACTACTAATTAAATTCATTTATCATACTCCTTCCACAATTTGCTTTGAACGAAGAAGCTTATATTCCTCTCTGCAATTATTACAATAAAACCAATCACTTGTAAATATTGTAGCCTCTTCTCTTCCACAACTATCACATTTACGAATGGCTTCAGTTCGATGGTAATGCATCTTGCTTACATGATCGTCGAGATGGATAGAAGGATAGTCAAACAAATTAATTTCATCCATTAATCGATGGTGTACAGGATGAAATCCATTATTACCCTTCACATCTACAAGCACAACTCTTTTTCCAATAGCTCGAAGTTGTTTTATTAATGGTAGATAATCGATGTCGCCAGCTAGAATGCAAGCAATATCAAAAGATGAATTTTGAAAGGCCAATGACAAAGCAGTGGTAGTTAGGCCTACTTCTAAACAATTCTCTTTGCGCCCAAGTACTTCTTTATTTTTAAAATCATGTTCATAGATTTCGGTATTGTAATTACATCTCTTCGCAAGCATCTCATAAAACTGACGCTCTCGAATATTATCATGACCTAGTTTATTAATAGCGATTGTTCCAAAATAATAGGTACGAACTAAATCAATTTTCAAATCAGCAACTTGTCCTAATTGATCCTGAACGATTTTTGGAAGTGTGCGATAATCTAGTTCAAAATCTGGGTCTTCGCACAAGTTCAATAAATAGGGACGAACATGGTACAACCAACTACCATCAATAAATAGCATTGCTTTCATAACATTTGTAAAATTAAAATTTGATTAAATATGTTTAAAAAAATCATCCGATAGTCATCAACAAGTTTTTAAACATTATACGGCCACCTGAAAATCCCTTAAAGCATCATTTAAAGATGTCTTTTGATCAGTACTTTCTTTTCGTTGACCAATAATAAGTGCACATGGAACTTGATAATCTCCAGCAGGAAATGATTTAGTATAAGAACCAGGTATTACAACTGAACGGGCAGGAACTCGACCTTTATATTCAACTGGGGATGTACCAGTTACATCGATTATTTTAGTTGACATTGTAAGCACAACATTAGCTCCTAGAACTGCCTCTTTCTCTATGCGAACGCCTTCAACGACAATGGAACGAGATCCGAGAAAACATCCATCTTCAACAATAACGGGTGCTGCCTGAACTGGCTCGAGTACACCTCCTATTCCTACGCCTCCGCTTAAATGTACATTCTTTCCTATCTGAGCGCATGAACCAACTGTGGCCCATGTATCTACCATTGTTCCCGCATCTACATAAGCACCAATATTTACATAAGATGGCATCAAAATTACACCTCGCGCTAAATAACTTCCATGACGTGCAATCGCGTGTGGAACAACACGAACACCTAATTCAGCATATTTATTTTTTAGCGGAATCTTATCATAAAATTCGAACGGCCCAACCTCAATTGTTTCCATTTTCATTATTGGGAAATACATAATCACTGCCTTTTTAATCCAATCATTTACTTGCCAGCCATCCTGAACAGGCTCTGCTACTCGAATTTTTCCATCGTTGAGCAAAGCAACAACGCTTTTAATTGCATCTTGTGTTGCTTGCTGCTGTAACAATTCGCGGTTACTCCATGCCTGCTCAATTATTTCGTTTAATTCTTTCATATTGATTATTTACTAAAGTGGTACAAAGTTATAAATAAGAACAGAACTTATTACATTTGCAGCATGGGAAGGATTCTGGCAATTGATTACGGAACAAAGAAGTCGGGAATAGCCGTTACTGACCCACTTCGAATAGTAGCCAGCCCATTGGACACCATTCCTACTCATATACTGTTTGAATTCCTCAAAAAATACATCACTATTGAAGTGGTAGATAGTATTGTTGTTGGCGATCCAAGACGATTAAATGGTGAAATGTCAGAGACAACCCATCTAACAAATCAATTCGTTAATAAATTAAAAAAAGAAATTCCCTTAATTAAAATAGTGCGCATAGATGAACGCTTTACATCAAAGATTGCTGAAAGAACTGTTGCTGCTATGGGCTTACCTAAAATGAAACGTCAAAATAAAATGCTAATTGACAAAGTGAGTGCTACTATTATATTACAAGACTACTTAAGCACCATAACAATATAATTATTATGATTTACCCTATTGTTGCATACGGCGATCCAGTTTTAAGAAAAGTAGCAGCACCTATCAGTGTCGACTATCCGAAATTGAACGAGATAATTCAAAATATGTTTGATACCATGAAGCGCAGCTCTGGTATTGGATTGGCAGCGCCGCAAATCGGTTTGTCTATACGACTATTTGTTGTTGATGCAACACCCTTTGAAAATGATGAACGAGACCTTGATGGCTTTAAACAGGTTTTTATAAATGCTCACATTTTAGAGGAAGATGGAAAGAAATGGAAATGTTCTGAAGGATGCTTGAGTATTCCCGGAATCCGTGAAGATGTGGATAGAAATCCGAATATAACGGTTAGGTATATGGATGAAAACTTTGTGGAGCATACAGAATCGTATACAGGCATGCGTGCAAGAATTATCCAACATGAATACGATCACATAGAAGGCATTCTAATGACTGATCGTCTAACACCGATTAAAAAGCAATTATTGAAAGGCCGTTTGAATGATATTATGAAAGGCCGGACGGACGCTGATTACAAAATGCGTTTTTACAAGAAATAAAAAAGAATGTAATTATCGTTAGGATTGATAAAAACCAAAAGCGCTGAATCAGCAAGAATTTTTAGGACTGTTCATCGCTTTTAATATCTCCTCCTGTGTTAAAGACCAATCTTCTTCACTTAGTGGGGATAATGCCTTTACTTTGATAGATTCTTTTGCAATTTCATTGAGTATTTCCACAAATTCTTCTGCAGTAATGTCTTTTTTGAATGGGTGGTCAGCATCAGCCATTTCTGATTCATCCATGTTTCGAAGTTTTTCTAATGTCATTTTCATTTCTTGAATTTACGAAAAAAAATCTACTTTAGACCACTAAATCAAACTAAAATTAAAAAAACATGCAATCTTCGGTTATTTACTTGATAGGATTCTCTGCTTCGGGAAAAACAACACTGGGAAAAATAATCGCGGGAAAATTAAATTATCATTTCATCGATTTAGACGAAGCTATCACCCAACAGCAAGGCAAATCAATTAATGAGTTGTTTGATGAGCTTGGTGAAGAAGGATTTCGAAAAATTGAAAAACAGTTATTAGTCAATACTATTTTCCTGACAGAAACAGTTATTGCTTGCGGAGGTGGAACTACATCTTATTCCGATAATATGGACTTCTTGCAAAGAAACGGAACTATTATTTATCTTGAAGTTGATGAAGCCATCTTGCTTGAACGCATGTTAGATTACACAGCTGAAAGACCCTTATTCAAAGGAAAATCAAAAGAGGAAATATCATCTCATATTAATGAACTACTAACTGCGCGAAAAGTATTTTATGAAAGAGCTAGCTATACGATAAAGAATAATGGCAATGAAGAATCAGCTATTAGTAGTATTTTAAAAGTTCTAGAATAATTACCATTCTTTTTCAGGCTTTCCTCCTGTTGCATCAAACTTTTTAGCATTTTTCTTTTGTAACTTTTGTTCCTGATTTTTTAATGCTTGTAGCATTCGCTCTGCTTCTTCTTTTGATATTTTTGGTTGAGAAGATTTTTTTTGTTCTTGTTGCTGTTGATCTTGCTTTTGTTGCTGATCCTTCTTTTTATCTTGATTTTTTTGTTGCTGCTGTTGTTTCTGCTGCTGATTTTTTTTCTGCTGATCCTTGTTTTGCTGGTTTTTATTTTGCTGATTATTTTTTTGCTGTTGCGCCTTTAATTTGGTAAGTGCATAAGCTAAATTATAACGAGCATCCTCATCTTTAGGATTTTGCCGCAGTGCCATTTTGTAAGCATCTACACTCTCCTGGTATTTCTCAGACTTCAAATATGAATTACCCAGGTTGTAATAAGCTTTTGACTGTTCTATTGGATCTTTAGTAGTGCCAGCGGCCTGCATGAATTGCTTGGTTGCGTCGTCACTATTCCCCTGTTTATAATAGGTATTTCCTAAATTATAGTTACCTGCAAAACTTTTTGGATCTGTTGTTACTGACGACTTATAATCTATCTCAGCATCCTTAAACTTTTTATCGTTGTATGCATTATTACCACGACGAATTATGGAATTTACATTTTGTGCTTGCGACAACAAATGAAATGAAACAAAAATAAAACTAAAAATAATCCTCATAAATCTTGTTTTTTATTTTCACCAAACAAATTCCAGCGAGCAACCACTTTACTCTTATTCTCTCCAATAATAAAATCGATAATGAATAAAAATAACGCGATTGCTATAAAGAACTGGTATTGATTTTCAAAGCTGGTATACATCTTCGCTTTAAATTCTTTTTTGTCAAGCGCGTTCAATTCTTTTAAAATAATTGATAAGCCATCATCACTATTTGTTGCATGGATAAACTTGCCTTTTCCTGCTTCCGCAATATCTTCCAGCATAACACTATTTAACTTTGTCATAATAGTCTGACCTGAATGATCCTGAAGATAACCCACTTTAGCACCATTATTATAAATTGGTATTGGAGTACCTTGTTCAGAGCCCATTCCTATGGTATAAACTTTAACGCCTTGCTCGGTCGCAGATTTTGCAGATTCGATAGCGTCATCTTCATGATTCTCTCCATCAGTAATTATTACTATTGCGCTATTTTTTTTAATCGTATCTGTAAATGAAGTGGTGGCAAGATCAATAGCTGCCCCAATTGCAGTACCTTGCTTAGGAACAATATCAGTAGAAATTTGCGTTAAAAATAATTTCGCTGCAGCATAATCAGTTGTGATTGGCAATTGCGTATAAGCATCACCTGCAAATACGACTAATCCTATTCTGTCGCCTTCAAGTTTATCAATCAAACGACTAATTGCTTGCTTTGCGCGTTCTAAACGAT
>Ga0114967_10001681_pt1 | contig 18617 bp, 10 predicted proteins | sample M_130628_MF_Meta_FD_92639 | JGI IMG/M metagenome (GOLD analysis project Ga0114967, IMG submission 92639) | Freshwater microbial communities from Lake Montjoie, Canada to study carbon cycling - M_130628_MF_MetaG | ecosystem: Environmental > Aquatic > Freshwater > Lake | place: Lake Montjoie... | reverse complement strand
TAAAAAATCTAAACTTCCAAAATGAAACAACATATATTACTAATTCTTTCATTGTTATTTTCACTTTCAAGTTGTGGAAACTATGAAGCTACTTTACAAAATGATACGATATTCAAAAAAATGAGTACAACAAATAATTCAACAAATAAAATGATAGATACATTAACAATTGGTGGCGGTTGCTTTTGGTGTGTAGAGGCACAATTGCAACAATTAAAAGGAGTACTTACGGTAACTTCTGGATATGCAGGTGGGAGCAACAAAAATCCAACTTACAAAGAAGTTTGTACAGGTTTAACAGGTCATGCTGAAGTGATTCAAGTAACTTTTGACAACTCTACTATCTCAATTGATGAATTGTTAGCTGCGTTTTGGCAAGCACATGACCCTACTCAGTTAAACAGACAAGGAAATGATGTAGGCACTCAATATCGTTCCGTTATATTTTATAGAAATGATGAACAAAAGAAAATTGCGGAAGATTACAAGAAAAAATTAAATGATGAAAAAGTGTATGACAATCCTGTAGTTACAGAAATTTCGCCACTTAGTATTTTTTACGCAGCTGAAAATTATCATCAAAATTATTACAATGAAAATGCTACACAAGGGTATTGCCAATTTGTAATAGCTCCAAAACTAGAAAAATTCAAAAAGGTGTTTAAAGATAAATTGAAATAAAAAATTTAATCTTTTTATCATTTAATAAAATATCGGTTTAAATAATTATAGGATGGCTCCTATACTATCATCAATTTATAACTACCTTCGCCACTCTTTATGAATTTGCAATATCTGCAGGATTTATACGCACAGCACACCTGTCTGAAAACATTGACAGATGAAATCGTATTGCCTCAACCCAAAATTATTTCGCTGAAAAATAGTTTAGCGTCTTCTTTTTCATTTTTAGCAACCAGTGTTTTTAAGCAACTCGATTTTAATCATGTTTTCATATTAGATGACAAAGAAAGTGCTGCTTATTTTCACAACGATTTTGAAACCATTAGCAATGCATTGGATGTTTGCTTATTTCCTGATTCTTATAAAAAGTCGGGAACGGTGGGCGAACTCAACAGCAGCCATGTGATGCTTCGCGCCGAAACATTGATGAAATTTAATGTGGATCATCCTAAACGTAAAGTGTTAATTACCTATCCCGAAGCATTGGTAGAGAAAGTGATTAATTCAACTACATTTTCTAAAAACACGATTTACATCAAACAAAGTCAAAAATTAGATACTGATTTCTTGTTTGAGTTTTTGGTAGATATGGGATTTAGTAAAGTAGATTTTGTATTCGAACCAGGGCAATTTGCTATACGCGGTGGTATTATCGACATCTATAGTTTTGGAAATGAAAATCCATATCGGGTTGAGTTATTTGATGATGAAGTAGATACAATTAGAATCTTTAATCCTGAAACTCAATTATCTGAACGGAAATTATTACAAGTAACAATTATTCCTAACATTGAAACCCATTTTGAAAATCAAGAAAAAATTTCCTTGTTTGATTTTTTGCCTGATAATACCATTTATTGGATTCGGGATACAGAACATACCATTGAACGCATAAAAAAATTAGAAGCATATGTTGTAGACAAAGGGACGATAGTTGTTTTAAATGAAAAAGAAGAAGAAATAAATATTACTGCAAATGATTTTACTTCTGTAGAAAAAATCATTTCTTCATTGAAAGAAAAAACAATTATAGAATTTTCTAAAGGGTTTGCTGCTGAAAATTTTGAAAAGCCTATTCATAAAGAATTTCAATTTCATACCAACGAACAGCCTTCCTTTAATCGAAATTTTGAATTATTAATTAAAGACTTACAAGACAAAACGGCTGCGCATTATACAATTTTTATTTTTTCAGAAAATCCAAAACAACTCGAACGATTACGAAGCATTTTTGAGGAATTAAAAGCAAATATTGTATTTACTCCGATTCCTATTTCAATTGCTCAAGGATTTATAGACAATGATTTAAAGATTGTTTGTTACACCGATCATCAAATTTTTCAACGATACCATAAATACAAAATGAAGCAAGCCTATTCACAAGGCAAAGCGTTGAGTTTACGTACATTGAGAGAATTGCAACCGGGAGATTTTATTGCTCATATTGATCATGGAATTGGTCGTTATTCTGGTCTACAAAAAATAGATGTAAATGGGGTTATACAAGAAGCTGTTCGTATTATTTACAAAGACAATGATGTGCTGTATGTAAATATTAACTCCTTACATAAAATCACAAAATATACTGGGAAAGATGGCACAGAACCTAAAATGCATAAGATTGGAAGTGGCGTTTGGGAAAAATTAAAAAACAAAACAAAAAAACAAGTCAAAGACATTGCCTCTGATTTAATAAAATTATATGCAGAACGAAAAGCCTCAAAAGGGTTTCAGTTTTCACCAGATTCCTATATGCAAACCGAGTTAGAGGCATCCTTTATGTATGAAGATACTCCTGATCAATACAAGGCAGTAGTAGACGTGAAGAAAGACATGGAAAGCGAATCACCCATGGATAGATTAGTTTGTGGCGATGTAGGATTTGGTAAAACAGAAGTGGCTATTCGAGCTGCTTTTAAAAGTATTGTGGATGGTAAACAGGCTGTCATTTTAGTGCCAACTACTATCCTAGCCTATCAGCATTATCAAAACTTAAAAGAACGTTTAAAAGATTTTCCGTGTACGGTTGATTATTTAAATCGTTTTAAATCTGCCAAAGAAAAAAAGGAAACACTTCTTCGTTTGCAAGAAGGCAAAATAGATATCATTATTGGCACACATGCGCTGTTAGGAAAAGATGTAAAGTATAAAGATTTAGGTCTTTTAATTATTGATGAAGAACAAAAATTTGGTGTTGGTGCAAAAGAAAAAATCAGGGGTATCAAAGCCAATGTAGATACGCTGACACTAACCGCTACTCCAATTCCTAGAACCCTTCAATTTTCATTAATGGGCGCAAGAGATTTGTCCATTATTAATACGCCTCCACCCAACAGACAACCTGTGCATACTGAATTAGCCATGTTTGACGACAAACTCATTCAAGAAGCCATCTATTATGAAACAGAGCGCGGCGGACAAGTATTTTTTGTACATAACCGTGTGCAAGGCTTGGCAGAAATGAAAGCAAGAATTCAAGCATTGTGCCCTGATATTAGTATTGGCATGGCACATGGTCAATTAGAAGGGGATGAATTAGAAGAAACTATTTTAGATTTCATGGCACATAAATATGATGTATTAGTAAGTACAAATATTGTTGAAAGTGGCGTTGATATTTCGAATGCAAACACAATGATTATTAATAATGCACATCAATTTGGATTGAGTGATTTACATCAATTAAGAGGTAGAGTAGGTCGAAGCAATAAAAAAGCATTTTGCTATTTATTGGCTCCATCATTGGCATTGCTTCCTTCTGATTCTAAAAAACGATTACAAACCATTGAACAGTTTAGTGAACTTGGAAGTGGTTTTCAAATATCAATGAAAGATTTAGACATTCGAGGTGCAGGCAATATGTTGGGTGGCGAACAAAGTGGGTTCATTACTGACATTGGATTTGAGATGTATCAAAAAATATTAAATGAAGCCATTCGTGAATTGAAACATACTGATTTTAAAGATGTTTTTAAAGATCAAATTTTAGATAAAGAAGACTATGTAAGTGAATGCAATGTAGATACTGATTTAGAAATTCTTATTCCAGATTCCTATGTAGAAAGTATTGCTGAACGTTTATCACTTTATACCCACTTAGATGATTGTGCAACAGATGAAGAATTAGAGAACTTCAGAAATTCAATGATAGATCGTTTTGGACCAATCCCTAAACAAGTAAATGATTTATTTATAGCATTAAAAGTGCGCTGGTTAGGAAAGGAAATTGGTTTTGAAAAAGTGATGTTGAAAAATACTCAATTGCGATTATATTTTGTGTCGAACCCAGATTCTCCTTATTTTGAAAGTGATACATTTAAACATATTTTAGATGTTATTCAGTTTCAAATTAAAGGTGCTCGATTGAAAAACATTGGAACTAATTTTATGTTGATTATTGACAAAATCAATTCAATTACAGAATTAGAAAGTTTATTAAGAAGACTCGTAAAGCCAAGTGTTGCGACAGCATCATAAATCTTATCAAAAGCAAGAATCGAAGCTTACATTGTCTTTTTAAAAAGAATTTTTTTAGAAAATTATTTTCTACAGTAGAAATAGAAACCAACCGAGATATTCTTTTTTAAATCGATGATAAATAAGCATCTTCTCTCATTCACTATCCATTAAATCAGTCAATAATTTATTTGGTACAACATTTTTTTCATTACTTTTACCCAATGAAAATTGCGATCATCGGATACGGAAAAATGGGTAAAGCCATTGAAGAAGTTGCCATTAATAAAGGACATGAAATTGTTTTAAAAATAAACTCTCAAAACCTCGCAGATTTTACAAAAGAGAATTTGCAAAAAGCAGATGTTTGCATAGAATTTACGACACCGCACACCGCATTTGAAAACGTACAAAAATGTTTAGAAGCAGGAGTTCCCACAGTTTGTGGAAGTACAGCTTGGTTGGAAAAATTAGAGGATGCAAAACAAATAGCAATTGATAACCATGCAGCGTTTTTATATGCCAGCAATTTTAGTATTGGGGTGAATTTGTTTTTTAAAATTAATAAAATGGTGGCAGCCATCATGGAAAAACATCCCGAATACCAAGTTTCAATGGAAGAAATTCATCACACACATAAAAAAGATGCTCCCAGTGGAACAGCGGTTACCTTAGCCGAAGGGATTCTAGAAAACTACGCAGCTAAAAATAAATGGGTAAATGAAGCGACTACTCAAGAAAACGAATTAAGCATTATTTCTAAACGCATTGACCCAGCACCTGGCACCCATACTGTTTTTTATCAATCTGAAATTGATGAAATCAGTATCAATCACACAGCACATAGTCGAATTGGATTTGCCAGTGGATCAGTTTTGGCAGCAGAGTTTCTTCACACTAAAAAAGGAATCTTTACGATGAATGATGTGTTGAATTTATAAATTTATTCCTCACAATAATTTAAAATGGCATCAATTTCTTCGTTTGATAAATTGGGGAAATTCGTCATGACAACCCCACCATTATTTTTAAATACGTTTAATGCATATTCATCTCCTGAAGCAATTACTTTAGTAGAATTATGAACAAAATCATATATCCATTGTTTATTAGGCACTCTTGTTAAAACTCCTTTTAATGCCGGACCAGTCATGGGTTTGATAGGATGATGACATGATGCGCAATTGGCTTGAAATAAATTCTTTCCATCAATTGTCAACGATGAATTTGCAGGAGTTGATTGTTGATTTTTTTCGTTTTCAGACTCATTGGCACATGCAAAAAAAGTGATACAAAGAATTGCTGTAAAAATTATTTTTCTCATTTTTTTATTTTTTATAAATAAATTACTTGCTACAACACAATGATTTTTTTCTAAAAATGTATGTCAAATTTTTATGTCAGCATGTAGGGATAAATTTATCACAACATTCCTAAAACCATTTTCACTCGTTCAAAAGTACTTTCTTTACCAATCATTTCAGCAATTTCAAATACTCCTGGGCCAAATTTACCCCCTACCAACATAATTCTAAATGGCATTTGCAATTCGCCCATTTTAATGTTTTTTGCTGTCGCCAATTCTTTAAAAATTATTTCTAATTCAACTGCATTCCAATTTGTACTAGCAGCACATTGACTCATTAATTCATTAAAGAAAGCCGTTTTATGATCATTCCATTTGGGCTTAATAGCATCGATATCAAAAGAAGATGGCGTTTCAAAAAAGTAAACCGATTGAGTGTAAAAATCATTCAACAAAGTACATCTATCTTTTACCGCTCCTATTACTTTTAGTAAATAAGCATCATCCTTAATAACAATCCCTTTTGCTTGTAAGATTGGTTTTACCAACATCATGCATCGGTCGTCTGAAATTGTTTTAACCCACTCATGATTAAACCATTTAGCTTTTTCATAATCAAATTTTGCACCGCCTTTATGCACTCTTTCCATAGAAAAAATGGAGATTAATTCATCTTTCGAAAACAATTCTTTTTCTTCGCCACTGTGCCAGCCTAGCATGGCTAATAAATTAATAAATGCCTCTGGTAAAAAACCAATTTCTTTAAATCCAATAGTTGTCTCATTCGTTTTAGGATCAAACCAATTCATTGCAAAAACTGGGAAACCAAGACGATCCCCATCCCGTTTACTTAATTTACCATTACCATCTGGTTTCAATATCAATGGTAAATGAGCCCATTGAGGCATGTCGTTTTTCCATCCTAAATAATCCCATAATTTAATATGTACAGGTGCACTTGGTAACCATTCTTCACCTCGAAAAGCATGTGTAATTTTCATTAAATAATCATCCACTACAACTGCCAAATGATAAGTTGGCATGCCATCTCCTTTTAATAATACTTTGTCATCAACTAAATTGGAATCGTTATTAATTTCACCACGAATCATATCAGTAAATGAAATTGTTTCATTTGATGGCATTTTAATGCGCACAACAAAAGGCGTATTTTTGGCCAATAAATCATTCACTTCTTCTGTAGAAAGTGTCAATGAATTTTTCATTTGCATGCGAGTGCTGTGGTCATATTGTGGCGACGGATTTTTTTCTGATTTCAAATCCGTTCTCATTTTTTCCAAATCTTCAGGTGTATCAAAAGCATAATAAGCATGCCCATTTTCTATCAATTGCATGGCATACTGCTTATACATGGGCTTACGCTCACTTTGTCTGTAAGGAGCATAGGGGCCACTTTTTAATGGGCTTTCATCTGGCGAAATGCCACACCAATCCAAACAATCTAAAATATATTTTTCGGCACCTTCTACGTAACGAGTTTGGTCTGTGTCTTCTACTCGTAACACAAAAGTACCTGCATGTTTTTTTGCATATAAATAGCTATATAAAGCTGTTCTAACTCCTCCTAAATGCAAGCCTCCTGTTGGACTTGGCGCAAATCTTGTTCTTACTTCTTTGTTCATATGGTGGCAAAGATAAGGAAACAAAATTCGATTTTCGAGCTGCTTATGAAGTCAGTTTGACAACAGCCAAAAACAATTTTAATAAGAATCCTATGAATGATTCTTTAGAGTATTATAGTAAAAAAACAGAGGCTATTTATAAAAGAAAGAGGTGAAAATTAAGCTAATTGACTCCACGCAATTATTCCTCCTTCTAAATTTACTGTATTGGTGAAACCAAATTGTTGTTCGAGCATCATGCACGCTTGCATGCTTCTCATTCCGCTTCTACAATGAATAATCACTTCTTTATTTTTCCAATCTTCAATTTCGTCGATTTGTCCATTCATTACTTGACCTAATGGTATTAATTTGGCTCCCATATTTATTTCAGCATATTCAGCAGGTTCTCTAACATCTAAAATATATAATTGTTCACCAGCATCTACTCTTTTTTGTAATTCGATAGCAGAAATTTTATTCATTTTTTAATCTTTATTAATTTTTTGATACGTTTTATTATTTTGTTCATCTGTCAACTCTATTAGGTAAAATCCTTTTTGAATTTCAGACAAATCAACTTGATTATTTTCTATTTTTTTATTTAATATCAATTGACCAGAAATAGAAAATAATTTTATATTTTTTATGTTGTATTTTGATTCAATGTAAAGTGTATGTTGAACAGGATTGGGGAATAATTTTAAATTATTTTTTTTAATTTCGGTATTAAAAATATTCGTTGGCGTAAATGCTTGACCTACAATAGGACGCATCATTACACAACCAGGCGTTAAAGAATTTACCCAAGTTCCATCAATATTGTAGCTTAATTTTTGAATATTGGTATTGTTATTTACATCTAAACCATAGTAAATACTATCACTTCCAAAATTTGCTGGCTGTGTAATACCAATGTAATATTTTCCTGCATTTAGCATTACAGGCGTGTCAAATGCATAGCTTGTAAATCCATTCATGACATTTACATACATCAAAGAATTTAAATCTTTTTGCATAATTATTGAATCATTTAAGCCATTTCCTGCAAGTTTCTTATAAAGCACCATACTGAATAATTTCCCTGCGCCTGTTGGCAATTGAGGACCAAAATTAACCATCATACCTCTTACTGAATCTGCTTCATTGAGTGTAAATTCCAAGGCTGTTTTAGCTGCAAAATTAAATGCGGGCATTAAAAAATAGGATTTCTCTGCACTTCCATCATCGTATGCAAAATAATTATCAAAAACTATTTGATTGGTAATGGTATCATTTTCCTGACGATCTGTTACATTCACTCGGTTATAATAGTATTTATTCTGAATAATCGTTTTGCTATAATTACTAGGTGGGACATAAGTCACATTGTACGTATTGAAATTATAGCTGGCGTTTGAATATGCATTGGCTATAGAAGCAGGTAATGTGGCTGTATTTATACTAGTTACTGATTGCAGTTCTGTACTGACGCATTTCAACGATATATTTTGACTGCTCGCATACAAATTATGAAGGTAAGCGGTGTGAGTACCTGATTTTTCGTTGGCTTGATTTGCTATAAAATGCCTATATGGCAACGAACTATACGGATAAAGAATGGAGGTAGGTTGAGTTGTAAATGCGACATCATTATTGATGCTATCTAAAAAACTTCTGTTGGCATCAATTTTTACATAATCAATATTCCAAGTATCATTGTTAATGTCTAAAGACGCAATATTGACAAACCTAAATTGAAAATTTGCATGAAGAAATTGTGCGTCACTCATGGGCAAAGTTACATACCTAAAACCTTGAATATTTGAACCTCGCATTCGCCATATTTTTATCCATTCATTTTGATTGTTTTTAAAAAAAAGCAACAACGAATCGGTTGACTCCGGTGCAAATCCCAATCCTTGAGGTTGATAAAAAAAACTAAGAAAAATGTTATTGGTTGGAGCGTAACTGCTTAAATCAATAGGTTGTGACGTTAAACTGTCTGCGTAACCTATTGATGTAGGGTTTTTAAAATAGGGCCTCCCATATTCATTTAATCCATCTAATGTGGCCACACCTCTTGTTACAGGATTAGCAGACATGGTATTGTTTATATATGCTTGATTGTCTGCCCAAAATGTAGGATCAGGGTATGGACCATCATATGAAAAATCATCAATAAATGGCAGCGTAGCTCTGGTTTTTTTAGCGTTTAAATGAGTATTCTTTTCTACGTTAAATAATACCTGATTGTATTTTAATGGAGCAATCATTTCTTGTGCAATGGTGATTTTATTTGCAACAATTGCAAGTAATAAAGTGATTGATATGGAAATTGCTTTTCTCAATTATTGATATTCGTCACTAATTCCACCGCTGTGTTTGATATCGGATTCTTTAGCATCTTTTTTAGGATTATTTTTTACAGGATTTGCTTTTTTATATTCTCTTTCTGAAATTTTATCTTGATTATCTTTAATATAATCATCCTTTCTATATTGAGATGGAGTTGATGTTGTTCTGGTTCTTTTAATAGAATCTCTATTAATAGTTCCTATAGGTCGTTCGGGCATTTGAACATCTGTTGGTGATGTTATTTCAGCAGTGTCTTCGTTGCTACTGCCTAATAATTTTTTAGATCCGGGTTGATTTTTTAGCAATAATTCTTGAGAAGGACTTTGCATGATGCGCACATCAATAATATCTCCTACAAGTATTTGATTAGCAAAATCTAGCTCATTAATCGCTTCTGGTTGTTGGTTATAAATGATGGCATAAGCACTATCAGTGATTTCTCCTTCCCAAATTGGATTGATAGATAGCATCTGAGATTCTAATAAACTCTTTGCTTCATTCCAAGTCATTCCAATGATATTTGGTACATCAATTTGATCAGATAAACCGAGGCCTATCACTAAATCTACTCTACTACCAATAGGAACCAACGTTCCTGGAGCAATTTTTCGTCCATTTACCCATTGCTCTAATACAGCACCAGCAGCCACATCTGGTTTGTAAGTGGTATCGCCCATTACTAAACGATAGCTTTGCATTGTTAAAATAGCGTTTCTAAAGGAGGTATTCACTAAATTAGGCATTGGAATAGAAGGCGGTGTTTTTCGATTTACTGTAATAAAAACGGTTCGACCAATTTTTACATTTGCTCCTACCTCTGGCTCTTGATATAAAACTTCTAATGGTTTACTCTTAGGTTGGTATGTAGAATCTATTACGATTCTAAATCCTTGATTTTCTAAAATACTAATCGCCTCAGTCATGCTTTTACCTTCCAATTTTGGAATTATAGTTTGCTTGCCATGATTGGTTAAATAGTTCAACGAACTAAAAAATGAAAACACTAGCCCGATTACGACTAAGATTACCAACAATAAATTTAATAAAAAGGATCGTTTAAGCACAGAATTGTTTTAAAGAAGTAAAAATAATGCTTTTGCTCATGTTATGAACGCATTTAGAGAAAATTTAACCCTTTTTATGACTTAAATATTACTTTTTTATGCACTCTTCTATTAAATCGCCATAAAAATTTACTAAAGTCATTCCTTTTGCCCTTACTTGCTGTGGAACGATACTGGCTTCACTTTGTCCGGGAACAGTATTAATTTCTAAGAAAAATAATTTTTTGGTAGCTTCTTCTAAAATAAAATCAACCCTACAAATTCCTTTACAGTTTAATACATTATATATTTTAACGGCCGTTTCTGCCATTTGGGTAGCAAACACGGTTTCAATTTCAGCAGGAGTTACTTCTTTTGAAGCACCCGAAGTATATTTCGCTTCATAATCAAAAAATTCTTTACTACTGATGATTTCTGTCAAAGGCAATGCATTCACTTCGCCATTGAGTTTATAAACCCCAATACTAAATTCTCTTCCTTTCACAAACTCCTCAACCATGGCTTGGCTATCAAAATCAAATACAGCTTCAATAGCAGGTTTTAATTCTTCTTTGGTTTTTACTTTCGTCGTAGCTAAGCTTGAGCCGCCTTCTGCTGGTTTCACAAAAACTGGCAACACAATATTTTCTAAAATAGTTTCGATATCTAATTTTCTATCTTTTATTAAATGCAACGATTTCGATACATTAACCACACCACTTTGAGCAATTACGCGGTTACAAAATATTTTATTGAATGTTAATCCTGCAACAACTGCGCTGCATGATGTAAATGGGATATCAAGCATTTCCAAGTATCCTTGTAATTTTCCATCTTCACCTGGCGTGCCATGTACCGCGATAAAACAAGCATCAAATTTTATTTTTTCACCCTGAATGGTCAATGAAAAATCGCTTCTATCTACTTCAATTTCTTCACCTGTAGCAGCCGTATATTTCCAATTTGTTTTATCAATAATGATTTTAAAAACATTGTATTTTTCTTTACTAATATTGTTCTCAATGGTTACAGCCGTTTTTATTGAAATAACATATTCTCCTGTATATCCTCCAGCAATTAATGCAATATTTTTTTTCATGTATTTTTATATCAATTGAATAGCAATATTACAAATTTATCATTTCCATAAAAAATTAAATAAATCCTTTCTGAAAGTATTTTAAAAGCCCTCTGATTTTATATCTTAAAAAAATAACTAACAAGCTTATCAATCTTATTACCAATTAGCAAATCGATGAAAGAAAATGTCTATCGAAAATTATCATTTGACCTGTACGCGAATTCCTTCACTGTGGCTACTAAATTCTGGTGCATACATAGATTGAATAGTTGCAATACCATTAGAAAAATCGCCTTTATTAGTTACAAACATAGGATATTCAAAAACATAGGTGCCTTTATTTAACCAATGAAAAAAGAAATTAGTTGAAGCGTCTTTGGTTGCTTCGTAGTAACCTAAACCCCCTTGGTATTTATAATTGCTCAATACATTTATTGGTTCAAAACAAGCACCTCTCATGTCTTTTAAATGCACATATTCCATGGCGCGATCTACACGTAATTCAATGCGTACTTTTACTTTATCTCCAACAAGTAAAGGGCTATTTGCTGTAATAGGTATTAACACTTCCCCTTTATCCGAATTCGTAATTTTATATAATTGTTTCTTCAATGAAAGAGGAGTTTCATGCGAAGCTATTTTGTCTAAATTCTCAAAGTATTGCCAATAAACGGCTCCCCAAGTGGTGCCACCAATTTTTTTTCCTGTTTCAGAATTATTTTTCACACTGACAGAAATTTTTCCCATATTGGCATTCATATCTTCTTTCGGAATCGATGTTTTAAAATAACCTGTTCCTGCTTCCTTTTGTAGTTCTTTACTTTGAATTAATTTTTTACCTAAAGAAATTTCAATATCGGGTTGAGTAGATAACCAGTAGGTTCCATTTAATAATAAAGCATAAACTGCATCTGCTGTGGCTTTGGTTGTTTTCCAATTTGTAGTTTGTTTATTTTTCAACAACCAAATTTTCATTTCATCCACTTCTTTGTCATCACCCCCCATTTCTTGAAATACTTCAATCAACAAACTGTGTGTTTCTATAGGCGCATCGTACCACCAATAACCACCTGTATTTTCTTTCCAATACATACCCATTTCTTCATTTCGAATGGCATTTTCACGCAGTGATTTCAAAATGTCTTTCGCTGTATTTCTATCACTCACTTCATTGTAACGATGCAAAGCTATAGCGATCATGCCTTGCATAAAACGGTTTTCATTGACCCAAAATTTACCAATTTGATTTTTAAAATACGTAAATGCTTCACTCGCATTTGAATGAATTCCACTTTCCATAAAAAAACTTCGCATGTACAAATATTGGATTTGTAAATAGGTTGGATGATAATTTTTTAAATCTACATGATCTTTTTTCAGCGCATCAAAATCTTCTTTAATCCGACTGTCTAAGTAAGGTAATGCTTTTTGCACAATCGAAAATGTTCTTCTATCTTGAATAGATTGCAACACTTTTAATTGCTTTAAATGACCCATGCCAGTCATAATATATTGCGTTATAAAACGATCGTCAGGCATTCCTTGAAACCAAGTAAATCCACCGTTTGGTGTTTGCATATTTTCTAAAGCAATAATCGTTCGTTCCAATTCATTACTCATTCTATTGAGGTTAAATAAATTGGCGATATTTTGTTTTTGACTGGCTTCATTTTTTGCTTCTAAAACCCATGGTGTTTCTTGCAATAATGCCGATTTCAATGCATTGTTTTTTTCCAAATTAGAAAGCAATGCATTGGTATCTTTATTTTGCCAGTTAGAAAAAATTTCTTTCACTTTTGGCGATGAATTTGCAATATGAGTTGCCAAAGCATTGGCATAATATCTATTAAAAGTTTGCTCAGCACATTCATAAGGATAATCGACAAGGTATGGTAAAGATTGTACTGCATACCAAGCTGGATTGCTCGTATATTCTACGGATAAATTATAATGTCTGATGGTATTTGAGGATTTTGAATTCAATAAATTTTTGAACGTGAAATTTTTGGTAGAATTCATATGAACAGGTAAAGGCAGGGTTTCTGTAACCAACATGGAGTTAAGCAAAACAGGCACCACATTTTGTTCACCGTCAGTAAAATCATTTGCTTGAGCAATCGTTTTTACCAAAACAGGATTCGTGAAACTTGGAGGAATGGTAATGTCCCAATTTACTGAAACACTCTCCCCTTTATTAATAGAAATTGATTTTGTCATACTTGAACTAGTCAAACCAAATTGAGAAGTAAGTGGTTGATTTGTTATTGCATCTACAAGTATTAAATCAGCTCTTCCTTCTAAATTTTTATCGGTTAAATTCGTCACTTTAGCACTGTACACCATTTTATCACCTTCTCTAAAAAAACGAGGTGTATTGGGTACAATCATTAAATCTTTAGACGTGGTAGCCGTTTCTGTTAATGTTCCACTTTGTATTTCTTTGGTATGTCCAAATGCCATCAATTTCCAACGAGTTAAGGCATCAGGGGCTTTGAATTTTAATAAAATATTTCCTTCATTATCCGTACGTAATTGTGGGAAGAAAAATGCAGTTTCATTGAAATTAGATCTTAATGCAACATTTGATGTTTGATTTTTGATAGTTGGTTTTAATGATTCTGATAAAACATTTGGAGTAAATTTAATATCCCCTACGTCCTTAAAACTTACATCATCTTCATTATGATCTTCTCTAGAAAGAGATTTTTTCATTTCGGGTGCAGCAGCCCTATCCTCCTCCATTAAAACTGCTTTGCCTCCACTGGGCATTTTTACATTTGCATTCCATCTATAATTTCCCGATAGATTGATATTGTTCAACCCCCACCAATTCAAATTTCTGTATGACTTGTCATAAGGATGTACTTCTTTAAAATTTCCAAAATAAAATTGTCGACCTGTTTCAATTAAAAAATTAGAAGCTGTATTAAAATACACCATATTATAGGTCCCTTTAAACAAATCAAAACCTTGAAATACATGGGGTTTATAGGCATCTAAACTCGCATCATACATGGTCGCTAATAATTCTGCACTTACTTTTTCTTTTTTAGAGCCACTGATTTTTAGTGTCCATTCTTGATCACTGCCTGGCAACATTTTATCTCTAAAAGTTCCCAAAGAAATTTTTAATTCTTTATTGGTCCAAGGCACATTAATATTTTCTTCAAATGAATAATAACGGTTGTTTTTAATATACCAGCCACCCACATAAAATCCACCTCTTTCTGACTCTTGAATGTTGTAAGTGTATTCTTTTGTGCCAGCAATTGTTTGCCAAACAGTGTTTGTTTTTTTATCTCCAATTAATTTAGGTGATGGCAATTGAATATGATAGAGTAAGAAAATTTTATCGAATGGATTTGATAACTTGAATGTGTAGTTTTCAATTGGTTCAGCTATTGTTTTAACTTTCGTTATCAATATATTTTCATTTGGCAATGCCTCCGGATTTAAAAAATTTGATAATCGAATGTATTTTTTATCCATTACTTCTTTGCCATCTTTATCTTTTGTAATAGCCTCTAACAAATACCAACCTTGACTTTCATTTAATTTTTCAAAATATTCTAAACCATCTTTTGAAGTGGTAAATGTTTTTGTCCAAATTGATTTTTCTATTGGCCAATTTAAATAATTATTCTCATCATTGTATTCATCCAATGGAAAGGTATTTCTGAATTCAGGTTCTGAAATTGAATTGATTTCTGCTTTTTCCCACAAGCGTTTGCGATACGTTTTTGTTGGTGAAATTAATTTTTTCAAGATTAAAGTTACTTGTGATGGAATGTAGGTTCCTGCTAAATTGGTTGATAAAATTTTTACAGAATTAAAATTAGTGTAATCAATTTGTTCTGGCGTTTCTATTTTCAATAACAAACTTTCATACGAAACAGATACATTGGTTTCGCCACTACGCGTTTCCCCATTCAAATCAGTTATATCTGTATATATTGAATAATCAAAAATAGGTTTGGTTTGTGGATCTATACTTGCATCTGCAATGGCTTTGAAGTCAATATCAAAAGAGCCATCTGCTTTAGTTTTAGCAGTCCCATGCGTAATTTCCATGTTCGAACTTGAAGGTTGCCCCCATCTGTAAAAACACCAATAATAAGGGAAACGTGCATTGCGTTCTACACGATATTTTACAGTTGCACCATCAATATTATTACCTGCAAATGCTTTGGCTACTCCTTTTATTTTTACAATGTCGTTTAATTTATAGGTTCCATTAATAGTGTCAAAAACTACTTCAAACTTTGGCCTTTTATATTCTTCAATATTGAAAATCGCTTGTCCGCTTTCTGCTACAATTTGAAATTGACCTGTCAATAAACCTTCAGGAGCAATAAAAGTTCCTGTAAAAGAACCAAACTCGTTGGTCGTTAGCTCAATCGTTTTTACTCCCTGGTGATTGGCATCCAATAAAGTAACTGCTGTATTTCTATCCTTTAAAACTTCAAAAGTTTTAGTGTCTCTTTTTGTTTTTTGCATTACCGATATTCCTTTAAAATAGATGGTTTGTCCAGGTCGATAAATGCTTCTATCTGTAAATAAATAAGTTCTTACATAATCGTTATCGGGTTGTTTATAATATTCATTGATGTAAACATTATCATCTAAAAATAAAATATCATCGTCTTTTATGAATTCCAATGAATAGCCCCCTTGATGAGGCTCTGTGCGTTGCATTTTCGCAAATCCCTCTTTGTTTGTTGTAAATGTGGGCCCTTGTTTTGCTTTATACTTTCTCAGTTCATAATCATAATTATTGACCCACGTCTTTATCGTTACATTTTCTATAGGTTCACCGGTCGTTCTATTGACAACAAAAATACCTGTTCCATCTTTGTCTTGTTCTGTCATTTGTACATGGGCTAAATTTGATACTCGTAAAAAAGCAGTTGCATAATATTTTTTACCATCAAAATTAACATCTTCAGAAACGATTAATGCATAATTTCCTAAGGGCAGTGCGTCTATTTTAATTTCAGTATTATGACCTTTGTAATCGTTTTTATCAGGTAAATTTATCGCCCAATTTTTAATCCCTTTTCTACTAGCAATTACTTGATAATCATTGTTATAATCATAGGTTTTATCTTTCATTTCTTGTATTGACACAGGCACCACTTTACAATACAATGTTTTTATTTCTTTATAAAAAATCTTAGCCAATGATGGCTGATTTGGAACGATTACCTTCTCCACATTAATCCCTAAGTTTCGTTGTTCTATTTGTTGTAAAATACTTTCTGCCCTTGTTGATGCCTCTGTTTTGGGAAATTTTTCTATCACATCATCGCATATTTTTTTTGCTTCAACATAATTGATTTTATCTTCATCAATGCTTGAATTCAAATAGCCTATTCTTCCTACATGTTGACCCCCTTGTGTAAAAGTTTCAGCATACAAAATATTTGCCAAGGCAGCCTGTTCATTGATTGGATATTTTATTGCTATATTTTTTAGTGCTTTTTTATACAATTCATTTTTGTTAGGTAAAATACTTTTGTCATTTACAAATTGAATTCGAGCAATATCAGCATCTATCAAAGCAATTGGATCTGCATCATTTACATGAAACGCTAAAATATCTTGGTATAATTTTAAGACATTATATTTTTGAGATGTTTTATCAGAAGTATTAAACGTTGCTTTGGAAAATATATCTACATCTTCAAATGCTATCTCATCATTGATTTCAAAAGCATAAGCTGGTTTTGTAATTTCATTTTCTTCGTTCGCAAAATAATCCATTGCACGATGTACTAAAAAATCATACAATGTTGGACGAAGTTTTTCCGTATTTTTTCCTTTATCTAAAATAAGATTTAAGTTATTTAATAAATACATTTTTGATGAGCCAGATTCGGTCAATGATGCTGTGAAATTTTTATACGCTTCATTATAAAAATCATCCGCACTCCAAGTTTCTATATTCGATTTTTCATTGGGTTTCAATTCTGAATTTCGTCCATCAGAAATCGAAGTTCGGTCTAAAATTTTCCAACGATTTTCTTGATAATAAGTCCAATATAAATCGCCTAACATAGAATATAAAATCTGTTTAGTAGGAAATTTGGCAGTTGATAATTCTTTTTCAAAAAACAAGATATCCATTAACCTTGATTTTTCACTTCTATCGCGAAGGCTAACACGATAATTACACAAAGCCATTATTGTTTGTTCGGCATTATTTTCAGATTTAGCCAATTTTAAAATACTTTCAATTTCTAACTGAGCCGTTTTGTTTAACCCTTTTTTAAAAGCAGCATCTACGGCTTTCCATTTTACATCATATTTTGTATTTAAGTTTGTTTGAGCAAATGAAAGTTGTAGCGTGGTTACGAGTAGGATAAATAAAATGAGTTTACGCATATAAATAGTTTTCTTAGTTGATAGATACAAAGATGAAGTTTTTCCATAAGTAAAGTACAATTGATTTTTTACTTTTTAGTTAATTGAATTGAATAAATAATAAAAACATACAGTGAAATAGAATTTTAAACTTTTGAATATGTATTTTTAGCAACTATTAATATAAATGTTACATGAAAGAAAAAATTATTTTACTTGGTATACTTTTTTTCAGTTTTGTTACAAACGCTCAAAACTATAAACAAGACAGTATTACATTAAAGCATATGTCTAATCGCATTTTAGCTGATTATGATTGTTATAAAGACTTGAATTATTTGTGTAAACAAATTGGCAACAGAATTAGTGGAAGCGAACAAGCAGTAAAAGCGGTAGAATGGGGTAAAAAAACATTGGAGGGCACGGGTTGCTCAAACGTTTTTTTACAAGAAGTATTTGTACCTCATTGGATTCGAGGAAAAGAAGAGGCTAGTATCACAACAAAAAATGGGAAACGAATTTCTTTGAAAATATCATCCATTGGAAATGCAGTAGGCACTGGAGAAAGTGGGTTGCAAGCGCCGGTTTTAAAAGTCAACAATATGGATGAATTAAAACGAATGAATGCTAAAGATGTCAAAGGAAAAATAGTATTTTTTAATTTCAAATTTGATCAATTAAATATTAATACTTTTGATAGCTATGGACCTTGTGTTTATTATCGT
>Ga0114967_10001680_pt1 | contig 18618 bp, 13 predicted proteins | sample M_130628_MF_Meta_FD_92639 | JGI IMG/M metagenome (GOLD analysis project Ga0114967, IMG submission 92639) | Freshwater microbial communities from Lake Montjoie, Canada to study carbon cycling - M_130628_MF_MetaG | ecosystem: Environmental > Aquatic > Freshwater > Lake | place: Lake Montjoie... | reverse complement strand
CTCCTCATCTATAAATACTTCCAAATGACTTCTGGAAATAGACTCATGGGTGAGCTGTATATCATTTTTTAACCCGTCTTTATTTTTATCTCCTCTGCCTACCCGGAGAAATTTATGTGCCATTTGGGGTGGTTGACTTTTGTTTAATTTATTTTAAAATACACTTTTGCGCCAGGTTTGAATTGGATTAATGTTTTACTTCCATCTTTTAATATGTCTTTATTCCATATCTTTAAATCATCTGGATTAATAACAGTATTAGGTTTTGTTGAATCACTAATAAGTTTACTTATTCTAGTGGCAAATTCTTCAACTTTTTCACCCTTTCCTAAATTGGCAGCGGAATAATATAATTTCTTACTTTCATCATATCCAATCCTTTTAGGAAGATATAACTTCTGAGCAGCTGGTGTTGCTGGGTTGGTATTGGCTCCTTTCTCTGGTGTTGTTTTTTCATCATTTATTTTTGTTCCATCATTTTTTGAAGTCGCAACATCAGCATCACCAGATTTTATTACTTTTTCTTCTTTTATTTCTTTAATTGTTTTATCATCATTCAATTCTAAATCATAGGTTTTATTATTGATTTTTACTTCAGAAACATCCCCCAATATTATACCCTTATCATTCTTTATATCTTCAAGTTCTTTGTAAGTTTTCCCTTCAAGATCACTTTTTGTATAAGAGTTTTCTCCTCCTTTTACACCGCCTCCCTTAATTCCACCCAAATTTGCATACTTTAAAAATAATAATACGCCCAAGCATATTACAATACTTGCAGATGCAATAATTACAGCAATTTTATTGCCTTTTTTTGGTTTTGGTTTTGACGTAGCTGTGTTTTCAGGAAACAAATTGGTATCATCATGTTTTTCATAATTGCTGTTTGAGTTCTGGGGTTTACCCGGATTAAACGATTCAAAAACAGAATGTTTGTAATGGCCACTGCTTAATACTTTTACCAACACCAACGTAATATTATCCAAGCCACCATTTTCCATTGCAGCATTCAAGAGGTTTAATTTAGATAATTCAAGATTATCGGGGTCTATCATTTGCTCCATTACCGAATCGTGAATCATGCCATTAAGTCCATCCGAACAAAGCATAAACACATCTCCTTTTTGTACTTTAATTACCGCATTCGAAACTGTACCTTTTACCTCAGAACCATGTCCTAAAGCCCTTAAAATTTGATTTTTTTGTGGATGAGATTCTGCTTGATCATCAGTAATTACACCTGAGTCTACTAAGCTTTGTACAAATGAATGGTCTTTGGTAATGCGGTGTAATTTATTTTCTGTTTTTAAATAAATTCGGCTATCCCCAACATGGCCAATATAGCAATCGTCATTTTTTATCACCAATACTACGGCAGTAGTTCCCATTCCTTTTAATGATGGCTCAGCTAAAGTATGCACATAAATTTGCTCATTTGCAAATTGCAATGCCTTATCTATGGCAATAAAAATATTATCATAAGCCTCTTTTTTAAAATACTCTAAAATACTTGTTACGGCAAGGTTTGAAGCTGTTGCCCCGCCCACATGGCCACCCATACCATCACATACCACATATACTTTACCATTAGGTGTTGACTCTTCTATTCCATAGTTGTCTTCATTATGTGCACGCACTTTACCTTTATCCGTTATATACGCTAAACTAATTTCCATATAATTGAGGTTTTAAATTTTTATGTTTTTATAAAAAGTCTTTTAGATAAAAAAGTTTAACACCATTTCACCTGCTTGAATAAAATCTCCATGTTTAAGGATGGATTGTTGAACTTTTTGTCCATTCACATAAAGGCCATTTGAACTGCCTAAATCTTTTATCCAATACTCGCCACTGCTCTTGAAATTTAATTGAAAATGGCTTTTTGAAACGGTAGGGTTATCTATTCTGAGGTCGCAAGCTTCTGAACGACCAACTACAACTTGAGGTATTGTAATTTCAAAACGATGTTTGGTATTGTTGCCCATTGTATAATCAAACCAAGGATAATTACCAGCTAATAACATTTGAGCAGACAATTCCTTGTCTCTTTTTTGATTTTCTTGATCTATTTTTTTTCTTTGTTCGGCATCACGTTGTGCTTGTTCTTTTCTTTTGATGGCATCCAGCTCATGTTCTTGCGCTGATAATTTTGCCGACATCAATTGTTCATTTTCTCTGTGTTGCTTGTCTATATCAGACATTTGCTGTGCTTGAAGTTTTCGCTCCGCTTCTTGTTTTTCTTTTTCTTTTTTAGACATGCGCATGGCAAGAAAAATCGAAACACCCAAAAGCAATACGATAATGGCAGCTAAAATTGGATTAGCCACAACCCATTCAATGATGTTCTTATTGGGCGAAGGAAGTAAGAATGCAGTGTTGTCACTTTTAGCATCCACTTTTACCGCATGTGATTTTCCATCTTTTTCGTAAGTGGTGGTGTAATTAAATGAATAATAAAATCCAGCTTGTCGCTGTAAAAAACTATTCAAATAGCTGTTAAGTTTTAGAGATGCATTAGCAACATTCACCGAAGGATCAGAATAATATAGACCGAAACTTTTTTCGCAAAGATCTTTGATTGAATTTTGTTGATCAGGTTTGTAGTAGTTTATCCCAAAAATTGGAACATTCAATCTCTTAGAACGAATACCTGGAGTTTCGCCAGTTGATCCAGCCACACAAGCCCTATCATCTGCCAATACAAAAATGCCTGCGGGTATATTGAAGTTTTGCTTTTCTATTTGATCTAACGTTTGATTGATTGCTTGATAAATCAAACTTTTATTTTTGATTCCGCTGCAAAGACACAATGCATCTCTGAGCAAAATAGATTCTAATTTTTTAAAAATAGCCGTTGTGTCATCCGTAAAACTTATTGTACTTGGATAAAGTAATTGACTCGAACTTTCATTATTAAAATTGAGTACTTCAACTTTATCTCCTTTTTTTATCGCTCCTTTTCTTATGGCTTGTTTTACCACATTTTTATACCAAGTCAATTCAGCATTGCCATAGTTACCAGGATTAAGGATAAGAAAAACAATACATTTATTTTTGGCAACAGAATCTTTTACGATTTCCTTTTTTGTAAAGTTTATTTTTACAGGATTTTCGCTGGTTTCTTCATATAATTTAATGGCATCCTGATTGATTCCATCTGGATTTCGAACCCATAAATCAGCAGATATTTTTGGATATTCATCTGTATTAATGTGTCTTACATCAAGTGTTTTTTGTTGGCCAAATGAAAGGTTGATAACAAACAAAAAAGAAATAAAAAATAATAGCTTTTTCAACTGTAGCATTTTTAGGATAAATAATTGAATAAAAAATTGATTTGAAAATTATTCTGCCGATTTAAATTTAAAAGCAGTATCACCCAAACGAAGATCATCACTATCATTTAACTGATATGCTTTTTGAATTTCCATTTCTTCGCCGTTTAAGAATGATCCATTAGCAGACATTTCGTCTTTTACCCAAAATTTGCCAGACTTGTATAAGATAGTAGCATGTTTACTGGAAATGGTGCTGTCTTTTAAAAGTTTGATGGAGTTAGCGGGGTCTCTTCCGATGGTATTGTTCCCTTCAAATATTCTATAATCCACGCCCATTGGATCGATGGTATAAGAAATTATCCATCCTACAATTTTACGTGAAGCCCTAGGTTCTGCTACTGGTTTTCCGCCAGCATCACCTTCTGATGTATTTCCAGTTGGCATTCCGCCTATGAATGTTCTGTCGAATTGTACGTTTTTATTAGAAGGTGCTGATGAAGGCGCATTGGATGAAGGATTATTGTTTGATCCACCTGGTGTGAAAATTTGTGTTCTATCACCAGAAAATCCACCGCCAGAAACTTTTTCTGTATTGGCTTGACTTGAATATAGTTCTGTTTTGATGGGATCAATTTCAGTAGGTGCAGCACCACCACCAACTATTGTTTTATTCATATCACCACCTGAAGCAGGTGAAGATTTTCCTTCAGGACAATAAGGGCAATTGGGAAGTGTTTCTTTGTAAAAATGACCCTTTCCGCATTTTGTGTAACCTTGCATAGTTGTATATTTTAATTTTTATTTACGAATCAATCTAACAAAAACACCGAAATTATTGTACTTACCCAACAAATCTTGTTCTAAAAGTACAATTCGATTTTTTTCGGAATCATTTATTTCAGCAATTAAAAGAATATCATCCAGTTTTTCATAAGCCGGCTCATAACAAAAAAAACTAGCCGCATCCCCACCATACCATACCTTAGCGTTGTTTAATCTAAACGATAATGGAGCAATATGCATATCAAATAAATCCATCCCTGGTTTTTTCCATTGAGGTTTTGAAGCATTGCTACTGTTTATCAATAAAGAAATGGTATTGGTTTGTTTGGTACTGAGTAAAATTTTGGTAACGCTGTCAAAATCTGCTTGTAGAGGCAATCTCCAATTGGATTCTTTAAGTTTTTGAGATTGTGATAAAGTGAAGAGTGCGGGAATATTTAACAATACGCCATATTTTTTATCTACATCTTCTTTATGATAACAATAGGCTGGTTTTTTATCCAACGCACATTTTTCCCACATTGCTGAATCTTGCGCCTCCACTATTGATTCTATTATCAATTTTATTTGTTTTTCATCTAAATTTTGACTTGCCCATTTTAATGAACCAATATTTCGATATTCTAAATCTGCTAGTAAAGGTTCGGTTTTTTTATTTTTTTTGCAGTTTAGTATTTCTAATTCTAATTTACTTTTAGTGTTCAATAATGCAGATTTTTCTTCTTTTAATACTTTTATTTTGTTACTTGAATCCTGCAAATTCTCTTTCAAAATTTCAATCTCCTCTTTTTTTGATACTTTTTGAGCACAAATAGATTGACTAATATATATGCTACAAATAAAGATGCTTATAACTATTTTAAAATTCTTGTTCATTTACGATTTTTTATAACTTATTAAAACTGTACTATATTTTTTTATTTTACCTTACACAAAATATGTAATTTATTTAAATTTATTGATTTAATCAACTTGTTTTTATATTAAAGATTTAAAACAAGGTATTTACATAATTTCTTTGTGTTGCTGGATGTTTTTTTATAGGTTGGCAAATGCATTGAGCAAGCGTCGCCACCTTCTAAAACTAGGGCATTGTTACACTTGAATTTATTTGAAAAAAAGGATGCAAATTGATAAAAAGTTAATGGTGAATTGGACAATGCAAAAACCATAAATTGCTCATTATTTGAAAAAAAGGTTCCAACACCCACCCTGTAGTTTTTATTGGTTGAATTAATATTAAAAGTGGGATTTATAACATTATCTGATATCAACATTGGCCCATTTTGAATGGCATTGTTATATGAAACAGAAGAATTAAATTTTGAAGCGCTTTTTATTTCTATTTCATTATTCAAAAAACCAATAAAGCCATTGGGTTGAATATAGAAATTGCCTTCGCCATTGTTTAAATTAATGGGCTGCTGCGGAATTTTTTCTTTGATGTATAATCCTAATAAATCACAATTGGCATCTGTAGTACCTGCATTTACGGCAAAAAAACTTCCTTGAATGGATGCAAATACTTGTTCCTCTGTTTTTGTGCCATCATTTTCCAATACATAGAAACGCTTCGAAATGTTTGAGTCTATTTTAAAAATGATTACATCAAAAGATGTTCCATTAAAATTCAGGTTTTGTTTTTCAAGATATTGAGCGAAGTTTTGATTCGCAAAACAAAAAGAAATCATCAAAAAAAATAATCGTTTCATTAATTTGTTTTTTTTGTTTGAGCTTTAATTGATTTCTTTTTAAAAACACCTAACATTGGTCCTAATCTTTGTCCGTTATCCAGTGCCCCAAATACTTTTTTATTGTTGTTAAAATAATAACGAGAAACGGTTCCATCAAAATATAACGCCTCTTTACAATGCAAATAATCTTTAAAAACAGTTGCCATTTCATGGAAAGAAACGGGATCTTCAGATATCACAAATACTAATTTTTGAACGCCTTTGGTGTTTACCATTACACCTACTCCATTTCTTATATTTACGTTTTTCGACTTTGGTGTAAATGCTTTATGAATTTTGTTGTTGTGCACAAGCATTGGCCCAGATTGTGTAGCATACTTGATTGATTTGGATGAATTTTTTACAAAATCCTGGGTTTCCATAATGCCAAAATGCGTTTTTGCATTTGCCGTGTCGATATAAAAAACGCCATTAGGATATAAATAAAAATTTCCATCGTTGGGTTTATTATTGGGATCAATTGGGGTTATAATCTTTCCATCTTGAATAAAAAGACCTTGGGCATTATATTCTTTATTATACATTCCAGCATTCATTAGAAAAAATGGCTGCTTCTTCTCTCTATATAATTTATCCCAAAGTGATTTTATAGTTCTTCCATTTTCTTTGGTATTTGATGTGCTCAATTGTATGTCAAATGAATCATTATTTGATACAATTAATTTGAAATATTTTTTTCCTCCTGCATAAAAATATTGTGCGATTATGCTGGTATCGTACGATAATACTTCTTCGAAACTTGGATAAACTTCAGTTTTATATTTGTTGTATAACGATTCTTTTTTAGCAATTGTACTGATGTAATTTTGATTTAAAGTAGAGTCTTCTGCTTTAGCAATAATGAAGTTCTTTTCGGCTGTTTTAACTTTAAGATATCCAGATTGAATGCCTGAAAGAATCTTTTTAATTTTTGAAGAGTCCGCTTTTTCAAATTTTGTTTTACTGCTCGATTTTAATTTATTTATTATGATGCTATCGTTGTTTGATAGTAGATAATCTTTGATTAAAGCCGTATTGATATTGCTAAAATTGTATTTATTTTTTGAAGCGCTATCAGCTAAAATTTTAAAGCAGTTTTTTAAGCTATCTGTTGTTATTGATTTTTCAAACTGAACAAGTGTTATTTTCTGAATTGAATCCAATTGATATATAAGTGTTGATTTGTTTTGCTGATTATTTTTAATCTGCATAGAATCAAATACCATTTGATTGTAATCATTTATTACAATTTCATATTGAGCAATGTTTTTTTGAAATTTATTTTCATAAACACTATCGATTGAAGTATTATTAAACTTGAAAAAAGTACAATTTTTATTAATGGCACAAAAGGCCATAATCGAGATCGAAGAAAGAGCAAGGAGGTAAATTAATTTTGTTTTTTTCATTTTTATTTTTTTTTCATTCGGTTTTAAATAAATGTTATAACCATTCACAACATTGCTTTTATCTTAGACCAAATAAATATTTTAATTGAATTATTTTATACTTTTTATTTTTATTTGATTAATTAAAAAATCAGCTGAAGCTTCAGAATTTATGGGTAAATATGCACCCTTTCCTAAATCACTTATTGCTTTCAAATCGTCTATTGGATTGCTTGATTTTGCAAAAGCCATAATATTTAATCGAATTGGATTGACCATATCATTGGCTGAAGATTTAATTAATTTTTGTTGCTTTTTTTCTAAGTCAAATTCCATGTCTGAAGCCACATAAATTTCATTATTGGCATTATTTAAGTAATTCTTTTTTAATTGACTATAGCTATATTCTAAAGCAGCTGCGCCTTCTGTACCTCCAAACGGTTTTAGGTTGTTGATAAGGTTTATAATACTGTCCTTATTCTCTATCTTTTGCATGCTTAGGTTTAATTTAATTGTATCTGCATATGTAACGATGGTTATGTAGTCAATTGTTCTTAATATTTTAACCAGTTTTATTAATGCATATTTCAAATTATCCATCTTATTCGATTCAGCCATTGAAGAAGATGCATCAATTACAAAAACAATATTGTTCGGTTTGTAATTTGTTGAAAGCGTATCTGTATATTTTACTGAAGAAGGTATAAAAATGCTATCTTTTTCTGGTACTTCAACAACAACTTGAGGAGTATCTACAGGTGGAGACTGTTTAACAATTACAGGTGTATCTGGGATTACAATAACAGGCGTATCCGGTTTTTGGATTTGCAATTCTGGGATTTCTTTAATCGTAACCGTAAAATCAGTAGATGCTGTATTGCCACTTAAATCTGTAGCGGTGTATGCTATTTTGGTTTTTCCAATTGGAAAAATTTCTCCACTTTGCTTTCCTTCTTTGAGTGAAATATCTTTAATAGTACAATTGTCGGTTGCTATTGGATAATTGTATTCAAATATTGCTCCACCCGATCCTTTTTTAACTTGTATGGTTGTATCTTTTTGAAGAAAAATATTAGGTGAAATTTTGTCTTTTACTTCAATATAAAAAGTGGCGATTTGTGTATACCCTGATGTTGATTTTGCTTCAAAAACAATTCTATTTCTTCCTACTGGAAATGCTGAACCAGAAGGTAAACCTTCAATTTGATTTAATGTTAGTTGTCCGCAATTGATGTTGTTGGTTACTTTGGGTTTTGCAAATGTAGCCGTAGCAAAGCAATCGTTTTTGTTGGTAGACAATACAATATTTTGAGGCATTTCCATTTCAAAATCTTCCTTATTTGAAACCATTGTGCCCTTTTCATTGTATATGCCTTTTATAGCATTTGGAGATAAACAGAAATCATATATCTTGAGTTCATCAAGGGCACCATTAAAATATTCAGTATTACCTGGAATATCTTTTCCGATAAATAATGGATCCGAATTGGTTTCGAAACTTTTTGAATAGTAATCAAAGAAAACCAATTCTCCGTCCATAAACACTTTCACTTGATTGCCATCATAGGTTAATGCATAAAAATGCCATTCGTCTGATGGCATTAAATGATTTTCAAAACTATAATCACATTTTGTAAATGCAGTAGATAATGATATTGTACTAGACCCTGTTTCAGTGTATGGACTGCACGTGTTTATTTGTAGTGTTGTATTTTGTTGTGTTTGTAAGCGATATTGTGGATTATACGATTCTTCTACAGAACCGCCTCCCTTACATAAAACGGTAAGCCATTTGTTATTTGAATTGGTATACGATAATTTATACCATACTGTAAATGAAATTTGATTTCTTGGGCTTTCTAATGATGAAGAACTAGGCACTTCAATATAACCTGAACGTCCATCAAACAATAAAGCAGAACAAGGATTTCCAAATCGGTCAGGTATTGGTGTTACCCCTCCAAAAATATTCCCATTATTTCGAAACGGCGAAATATCACTTGCCGCATTATTCATGGGATAATGTGCAATAATGCGTTGAGCTGATGCATTCAAAAAAATAAATAACAATGAAGTTAGTATTGTATAAAATTTTATTGAAGGCATTAATTTCATTTTAATAAAGAAATTTATTCGTAATAATATACTAAAAGATTTGCCGCACTATTTATTGACATTTGGCCTGAAAAACCAGATTTGTAATTTCCGTTTTCATCAAAAGCTTGAAAAACATCTTGGCACCCAGTATCCAGATTAATTAAATAAATGATGTTGTCCATATCTTCGTATGTTTTGAGATAGTCAGATACTTTAGTGGTGGCATTATAAAGCGTATTATTTCCTGCCAAATTGATTAATAAATGAATGATACTTCCGTCTTCATCTTTACAAACGGCTAAAAATCTTCTTTCTCTGGCATTAGATGATCCATTTGTTCCAACAGCTAAAACACCTTTATAATTTAATAAGTGGGTTTGAAAAACAGTAGCTTCTTCATCTCTTGCCCAGTTTTTAAACGTACTAAAATCAAAGGCGTTTCTTAAGTTCAGTACAAATGATTTTCCTGTACTGGATTCTTTCACGGATAGATTGCCTTCCTTCAAATTTGAAGCAACAACCCCACCTGTGGCATATACAATGATCAATCCATCCATATCATCTTTTATTCTTGCATTAACCAATTTACCCGCATCAAAACAAACACCCACTGGATTTGCCAATAATGGATTTCCACCACATAAATCCATATAGGTGCCACTTGAATATGCAATGATTGATTTATTGGCAGACCAGGTGCGGTAACGATCATAAACAGATTTACCATTGTCTTTTGCCGCAAAATATTTCACTTTTACGTGATTGTCCTTCCTACTCATTTTCACCACTTTAATTTCATCTCCATTAATTTTAGCAGTTTTAGCTTGCACATAATTATCATTGTATTGTGCAATAGAAGAAAAATTAAAGAAACTTAATACCAAAAAAATAGCAATTAGATTTTTCATTTTATTTTATTTTTTAAACTTTTTGATTACAAAAATTATTGTGATGATATAGGCTATCAAGGTAAAAATACCCAAACATAGAAATGCAATTTTTTGAATTAAAGAAGCCGACCATAATCTTTTATACAAGTAAGCCCATTTTGATTCCACAACATTGTTTACAATTTTTTCAATTTCAGAAGCCGTAGGAGAAACATTGAATTTATTTTCTTTACATTTTCCGGCTATAAATCTGTATTTAAATTGATATTTTATGTTTGCATCTGTTTTGGAATATTCATCCAATTTGTTTGCAATATACGTTACCCAATAACTGTAAACCGACGAATAAAATGGCTCATAGGCTTCATCATATTGTGCATAATATTTGAAACTTTCTACCCATTGCATAAATGCAGCCAAAGTATCTGGATGATAAACCGCAAACTGATTTTTTATTTTAGGTAATAACGAATCGGTCAATGCCAGCGATAAAATTTTCTGAGCTACCATTGGGTCATTCTTTGAAACAGTTTCAATTATGGCAAGGTCTCTTTTAATCATCTTTACGTTTTCATAATTTGCCTCATCTACATACGTTTTGTATGGAAAGCTGGTCGTCAAGTCAACATTATTTGAATCGGACAATAAACGTTTTACATTAAAGGTATCTACCGTGCTGATTTCATAAAGATCTTTGCTGGTTGGCAAGCTTATATTGTCATCATGCTTTGTAAACATAAAAAATATACAACCGACAAAAATCACCAATATTAATGCCAGAAAAAGACTAATTTTTTTATAGTTCATTTCTACTTTATTTTTAAAAAATTACAACTTAAATCCTATGCTGAGCTGAGCATCATTGTAAAGAACGGTGCCTGCTGTTTCTGAAAAAATTGAATTAACCCCACCATGAATCACAATACCCCCTAATCTCAGGAATATTCCAGCCTCACCTTCGATGCCCGAAATCTTACTGTTAACATCTAAAGCACCTTTTGTAGATATAAGCGCAGAGGTATTATCATCATATATATAAATGTCTTGAACACGCTGATATGTACCAATGCCTCCACCAAAATAAATTCTGAAAACGCCTCCACCAATCATAAATCCACCGGTATAAGATGACCTTTTAGCAAAAGCATTTGAAGAAAGCTGATAATTTGTACCATTGTTTGGAAAGTTTGTAACAACTCCATTGTTCAATAAGTAGGTTGGGTTTGGCTGTATGCTGAATTTTGCACTTCCATAAATATATTTACAGCCAAAGGTTACCACTGCATTATTGATATTTTCCGCATCGGTTCCAACCACACCTCCACTAATGAACCAGAAGTTTTTCTTATTACTTTTAGTAGAAGTAGAACGGACTAAGCTGTTTTCATCTGCCATAACACAATATGTGGTATTGCAATCGCCTTCGGCACGAACAAAGATTGCATTTCCATCTTTTTTGGCTTTATATTCAATATTATTTTCACCACTAGCCAATTTTTCACCACCGCAAGTATTTCTATACCAAACCCACTTGGCATTTTCACCTAAAACACCTCCTGATACGGAAAGATTATATGTATTTTTTTTGATTTTTTGAATATAGATTGAGTTAGGTGCTATAGAAATATTTTTTACATTAACAACTTGAGAAATCTCTTCTGTACTTTTACAAATGTTGTCTTCTGCTGCTAAATAATAAGTTGTATTATAATCAGGAAAAACTTCCAAAACATCAGCAATGCCTTCATCTTTTGACATTGAACCTCCTTCCATAATTGAGCGCCAATGCCAAACTGCGTCATTAGAAAGTTTACCTTTTACTGGCTCTAACAATACGCGTTCATTTGCACATTCGTTGACTTGAGTAACTTTTATGCTTTCTGGTTTAACAGAAGGTGAAATCACTTCAATTGTAAGCGATACGCAAGAAGTAGGATTTATCGTAGGGCCTTCCGCACGAACATAATATATTGTTGTTTCTTGAGGACTAACATAAATGGTATCTCCAGGACCTAAATTAAAACCATTACAGCTGTTTTTATACCAAACCCAAGAGGCATCCAACCCTTTCTTTCCACCTACAACATATAACATTGTTTTTTTGTTGGTTGAAGATTTGCAAATTTTTGATTTTCCCATAATGGCATCTGCTGCCACGCTATTATTATCTACAATAACTTGTTTGGAAGTACAATTTGTATTACCCCTCAATCCTTCGGCACGAACATAAAAAGTTGTCGTTTTATACAATGCTGATTTTTTTAATACAGGACCTTCTCCCTCTCTAATTCCATTTCCACAACTTCCACTATACCAAACCCATTTAGCATCCGATGTTAATGTTCCACCAGCAACATTCAACGTAATTGATTCACCTGTTAAGATATTTGTAGTACCAACAATTGAATCTGGCTGAATTGAAGTTGCATTTGCAATTTTTCGAATTCTTGTTGTACTAGCTGAGTAATCATTAACAACATCTAAAAAATATTTTTCCACTTGAGCTGCATCAAATGTCCAGTCCATATCTACATTTTGACCATCTTTCAACGCTGAAATGTTTACTGAAATGGTTTGCTCCATAAGTTCATTGTTGCAATTTATAAATTGCATTTTCCAATTTAGATATGGCTTCAAATTTTGAAGTCCAGCTGCATTGGTAATATATAAACAATATTTTGCTTTTTTAGAGGCATTTGGGTCACAAGGATTCTTTGGAACTTTAACACCCAACTCAATTTTTACACCATAATCATCAAACATAACTCCTCTTTTGGGAATATCCTGACTATATGATTTTGTAAATGAGCAAATAAATAAAATAGTAAAAGTTATTTTAATAAAAATATTCATGTGTATATAATTGATTTTTAAAGTGATTAGAACTGGATAATAAAAAATTAAGCTATCATTAAATAATGTAGGATATCAGTTTTTAGTTACGTTTATTATTTTATTATTTAATAAATCAGCAAACTTAACAATATTAAATTCAATAAACTACTATTTTTTTCTATTTTCGCGACCAAAATACTATTTTTTCTATTAAAATGAAAAACTATATCATCATATTTTTATTAATTTTTAATTTAAAAGCATATTCTTTTAATGGTTTTTTTTATGCCAAAAATGATACTTTAATTGAAAATGTCAATTCAATAAATGCGAATTATTCTTTTACAGATTCCACAGTTTCTGCTATTTTAAATACCAATCCAATTTTTTCAAACTATTGGGACAATGATCATTTATTTGTCTATAAAGCTGTAAATTTTTCTGATTTAGGTGATACCATTTCTTTGCAATTGCTGAATAATGATGCAGATAATTTTAAGATGAATTGGTATGGCAGTATTTCATCATCTTACGGTAGAAGATGGGGCAGAAAACATGAGGGATTAGATATTCCGTTGCATACTGGTGATTCGGTGGTTAGTACTTTTGATGGAATAGTACGATTTGCAAAATGTACGAGTACTGGTTATGGTAATTGTATTGTTATTAGGCACTTAAATGGTCTTGAAACGCTTTACGGGCATTTAAGTAAAATTGAAGTATTAGAAAATCAATTTGTAAAATCTGGGCAACTTATTGGTCGTGGTGGTTCTACTGGAAGATCTACAGGTCCGCATTTACATTTTGAAACAAGATTATTTGATTACTCATTCAACCCTACAAAAATTATCAATATCAATAATCGACAATTGGTAAATAGCAAAATGGTATTTTCTAAAAAAGAATTATTCTCAGACCATTTTTATACACAACCCTCTGTTACGGATATAAGCAAAAAAGAAAAACCGGTTAAACCAAAGATTACTCCAATAAAGAAAAAAGAAAAACCGAATACATCAAAAGTTGTAGCTAAAACAAAAAAGAACGACAACAAAAAAGGGAAAAAAGAAACCAAAGTAACAAAAAAGGAAAGTCCTAAAAAGTCGAAGAAAGAAACCGTTCAACCAAAAGGAAAAACTAAAAAAGATAATTCAAAAGTTAGTACAAAGAAGCCAGTCTCAAAGCAAACAAAAGCTGCACCACAAAAAAAAGCAACTCCTTCGAATACCAAATTAAAAAAGCCAATTCAAAAGTCTGTTCCGAAAAAAACAGATCCGAAAAAAGTTATTACAAAAAAACCAGCTTCAAAGCAAACGAAAGTTGTGCCCCAAAAAAAAGCAACTCAATCAAAAACTAAAAAGAAAAAAAGTTAATGTCATATTTTCTTAAGTGAAAAAACAAAATAAAAACATTTATATGCAAATAATATTTTCTCTAATTAGTATCTTGTTTTTTAGTTGCAATATCCAAGCAGACAACAAAACGAAAAATAATATTTCCTCAAAAAAAGAAATCATAAGCGTATTACCAGCAGTGAGTAAAGACACCGTTGTAAAACCAACCGCTTATGAAAATATTACTTACCAATCTTTATCAAAAATAACGGCAGGTTCTGGAACCAAATCGGTTGTATTTAATAGTTCCATGACAAAACTTTACGCTATGAATTTAGAGGGTATGAGTGTGTATGAAATTGATCAAAAAACAAAAAAAATTATCCGATCGTTTAAATTTAAAGCAACGCCAGGAACGGGATGGGATTATGATAAAAATATACCCATCAATTCATTCGAAGAAAAACCTGTAGAAGCATACATAACAAATTCTGATAGTGTATTGTGGGTATCTCTACATAATGCTGAAGGAATTGTTCCCATTTTTTTACATCAAGGAAATGTAAATGCACACTCAAAAATTAATGAGTCAGATAAGTTAATTTACGTTAAAGACAGTAGCAATAAAATTTACGACTCAATTTATGTTCCAATCATAAAAACAGGTAAAACACCTAAAGTAATAACAGGTACCTCAGACAATAAAACACTTTTGGTAAGCAATTGGCATTCTTACAATATATCTGTTTTGCAAGTTGATATAACAAAATATCCATTTGCTCAAGTTATTGCTACTATACCTGTTAGTAGTATTCCAAGAGGAATGGTGATCAATGAAAAAACCAAAAAGACATTTGTTGCCATAATGGGTGGTGCCTCTTTAGCAGAAATAGACAATACTACTTGGAAATACAGTAAAGACATACAAGTTGCAGCCAATCCAAGACATTTGGTTCAAGATGATAGTGGAAGAATATTTGTTTCATATAATAAAATTTCACAAATAGCTTGTATTGATCCCAGTACTGGAGCAACTTTATTTACTGCAAATACATCCATACAACCAAGAAGTATCGCCATTTCAAAAAATAAAAAATTCTTATTTGTTACTTGCTACAATGGGAATAAAGTCGACGTTTTTAAAATCAAAAAAGACGGATTTGAATTAATCAATGAGTTGGACTGCCCAGGAAATCCTGTTGGGGTAGATATTTTTGAAGACAATAATAAGTTAGAAGCCTGGGTTTGTTCATATGAAGGAATAATAACTATATTTTCATATAATAAATCAAATCAATAGAAAAATTTTATTTACATTTGCACCCCTTTTAAAAAAATGTGTCAAATGTTATAAATTATGAAACAATTTCTTTTTTCCATATCAATGTTATTTATAGGCCTAACCTCTTGGGCTAATTATGGTTTTTCTGTAGCATCTATAGAAAGTTCAAATGATACTTCATTGGTAAAAACCAATAAAGTTGATTTGATAGAAGATGAAATCGAGGAAGCAACCGCTCTACAATTTAAATATGCAATCATTTTAGGTGTTAATGTAGAAAGTTTAAAAAATAATGAACTTTTGAATTTTATCGAAAAATGGTATGGCGTAAAATATTTATACGGCGGAACCACCATGAAAGGAATAGACTGTTCTGCTTTTACGCAAGTGCTTTTGAAAAATGTATACGGGATTGCAACTGACCGAGTAGTAGGTGATCAGTACAATAAATGCAATAAAATAAACAGATCAGATTTGCAAATTGGTGATTTATTGTTTTTTAGACACAAAGACAAATCATATTTAACCCATGTTGCATTCTATCTTGGAAATAATAAATTTATTCATGCTAGTGTAAATAAAGGAATTACTATCGATGATTTGAACAGCAAATATTATAGCAATATTTATTATGGTTCCGGAAGACCAAAAAATATTAGTTTACCAACAACAATTTCAAATTTTGAGAAAAAATAAATTAGGTTATGCTGCTGCAATTTCATTGGTTATTGCAAATATGATTGGTGTAGGGATTTTTACTAGTCTTGGTTTTCAATTGTATGATCTAAGCAATTACAATTCTATTCTTTTGCTTTGGTTACTTGGAGGCCTTCATGCAATATTGGGTTCGTTTTGTTATTCAGAACTAAGCGCAGCTTTTCCAAAATCGGGTGGTGAATATCATTTTCTAAAAATTTCATTTGGTAATTTTACTGGATTTCTATCGGGTTGGACTTCAGCAATTTTAGGCTTTGCAGCTCCGATTACAGCTGCCGCTTATGCATTTTCAAAATATTTTGGCCATCTTTTTTTAACTGGCTTCCACCCTACTTTAATTTCAATTTTAATCATTGCTTTAATAACCATTATTCATTGCTTTCGCATTAATACTGGCGCAAGGTTTCAAGTATTTCTTACAACTGGCAAGGTGATTTTGATTGTAATATTTATATTAGCTGGACTATACATGTTTTTTGAAAACAAATACACGGATGTACATACAAACTTTGTTTTTTCTAAACAAATCATGTTGGATCTCTTTACTCCAGGATTTTGGGTGGGTTTGATATTTGTTTCATACGCATATTCAGGATGGAATGCATCAGCTTATGTAATTGATGAAGTAGAAGATCCTAAAAAAAATGTACCAAAATCAATCATTGTTGGTACGCTAATTGTTACCGTTTTGTACGTGTTGCTAAACTATGTTTTTCTGATTTCAGCAAACGCAGATGAATTAAGGGGAAAGGAAGACGTTGCCTATGTTTCTGCTATTCGGATTTTTGGAAATCACGGTGCAATAATCGTGAGTTCTATCATTTCTTTTTTATTAATTTCTACCATTAGTTCAATGGTAATGGTTGGGCCAAGGGTTATAAAAAGAATTGCATTGGATTACAATGAATTCAATTACTTTTCTTCTAACAACAAAAACAATGTGCCCATTAAGGCCATCATCTTGCAATCAAGCATTTCAATAATCTTACTTATTACAAGCAGTTTTGAATTCATAGTAACCTGCATCGGATTTGTATTGTGTATTTTTACAACGTTAACGTCCTTGGCAGTAATTGTATTAAGATGGAAGCAGCCAAATGCTGAAAGACCGATTAAAGTACCGCTTTACCCACTCACACCAATTCTATTTTCATTATTTAATATTTGGATTATGTATTATCTGCTACACAATAAAACTATTGAATCTTTAACCGGTGTTGGATTTGTAGCATTAGGAGGAATCGTTTACTATTTAATAAACTTCAAAAAAAGAGGCATTAAGATTGGTGCAGCTGTTTTAATTACTTGTTGCATTTGCTCTTGTAACAATCAAGATAAAAAGAATAATGAAGGCGCATCGCCAGTTGTAAAAGTAGACTCTGTAGCAAAACCTATAGAATTTAAATACGATACTGCATTAAACAATAAAGCACTATTGCTATCTGCTATGGATTCGTCAAGTATTGATGGATCAAAAAAAATGCTGGCAAATAATATCAATAACTCATGGAATGCCTGTTACCAAAATGTTTTATCTCCTATTACAAAATGGATGCATGAGGAAAAATATGACAGTTATATAAATTCCAACACATTGGTTTTTTATCCTTTCAGTGGCCCAGACTTTGCTTTTGCAAACTCATTTTATCCAAATGCAAAATGCTACATCATGGCTGGATTAGAGAATGCAGGAAATTTAAAATCAAATATTTTTTCAACAAGCACGAATGATTCTGGGTTTTTGATTAATGCAGAAAAATATTTTTATTTCAGTACAAAGTTTGGATTCTTTCGCACTTTAGACATGGAAAAACAGTTTGAAGAAAAAGGAGTTGCTGACGTAATTGCTTTTTACTTAAAGCGAATGAATTGCGACATTGAATCATTGTCAATATTAAACTGGAATTCATCAACCAAAACATTTACTTCAATAAATAATAACACCAATGGCAATGTTTGTTATGCTAAATTTAGACAACCTTCAGGTGTAATATCTGAATTGTATTTTTTCTCTAAAAACATTTCTGATGAAGGTTTATTAAAAGATACAAATTGGCTAGAATGGGTAAAAGAAAAAGCGGGAAATGCTTCTATTGTAAGTTTAACAAAATCTGCCTCTTACCTCATGTCTGTTGAACCATTTAGTATTGTGAGAAATTTTATTTTAAAAAATTCTAAATTGCATATACAAGACGATAGTGGCATTGGGTTTAAATACATTACTGCTTCAAATCGTTCATACACTTTATATGGCAAGTTTACAAGAGTAATCCCAGTTTTT